>JAEEGL011431331.1_pt1 | contig 10931 bp, 12 predicted proteins | sample 9134231 | NCBI WGS metagenome assembly JAEEGL01 (sample SAMN16246548, study PRJNA631951) | gut metagenome | biome: gut microbiome; feature: rumen; material: fiber-attached | host: Bos | place: Iran: Karaj | collected 2018-10 | reverse complement strand
GGCCAGGACATAATCGATCTCGGCGTTCTCGTCGAAAAAGGGCGTCATGACCACCAGCTGGCGGAATTTCGGCCGGCCGGTGTTCAGTGTATCCATCACGTCCTGAAAACGGATGACCTGGCGCTTTTCCCTAACGACCAGATCGAACAGGCACTCCGTGATCTGGCCCGTCTTCAGAAAGTCGTGCACGTTCATCTTCAGGAGCTCGCGCGCCGGAATGCGCAGCTGGTTGGAATAGGCGCTGTTCACGAAGACAAAATTGCCTTTTCCGTCCAGCACATATACGGGATCCGAGAGTCCGTCCAGGATCATGCTGTAAAACGAAGCATCCATCTGTCTACCCTTTCCGCCGTCCGGTCATTTGCCCCGATCATATCACAGAACCGGCGTTTTGTCGACCGGACAGGCCTTTTTTCGGCCGCTTTTCCGTCTTGGCACGCTTTTTGCTTATTTGATTGCAAAAAGACTCAGCAAAGGAGAGCTTTCTGATGTTATTTTCGAAAGAAATGGTAGTCGTCGGCGCGGCCCGGACCCCCTTCGGACGCTTCGGAGGCGGAATGAAGACCGTCGACATCTACGAACTCGGCGCCATGGCCATGCGTTCCGCCCTTAAGAAGGCGAACGTAAAGCCCGAACAGATCGACGAAGTGTGGTGGGGCGAAGGCGACACCTCCTGCTGCAAGGATCCGTACACCCCCGTCGTGGCCCGTCAGTCCCTGATCCGGGCCGGCATGCCCGAGACCACTCCGTCGGTCACGCTGGACAAAGCCTGCGTGTCCGGCATGTCCGCCGCCTACTACGGCATCGGGCGCATCCTGCTCGGAGAAGCAAACATGGTCCTGACCGGCGGCGCTACCAGTTTCAGCACCGTTCCCTATCTGGCGCGCAATCTGCGCTGGGACGGCGTCAAGAGCGGCGGCATCAAACTGGAGGATCCGCTCTTCCCTTTGGAATATAAGGAATATACCCCCGTCGCCTACGACTCCGGCGTCACCGCCGTCCATTACGGGATCACCCGTGAGATGCAGGATCAGCTGTCCATGGAAAGCCATCAGAAATATACCCGCGCCTATGAGGCCGGTTTCTATAACGACGTGATGGATCCCGTGGAGCTCGAGATCAAAAAAGGCCGCAAGGTCGAGACCGTCCGCGTCGAGAAGGACGAGCAGCATCGTCCGTCCATCTCCATGGCCGACCTCGCGAAGCTGCAGCCCATCTACGGCAGCCCGACCATCACCGCGGGCAACGCCCCCGGTCTCAACGACGGCTCCGCCGCTCAGATCATCACGACGCGCGAAAACGCCGAGGCGCTGGGCCTGACGCCTCTCTACACGATCGTGGACATGGTCTCCGTAGCCGCCGCGCACGAGCTTCTGCCCGTCGCTCCCGCCCTCGCGATCAAGAAGATCCTGGTCGAGACCGGCGTGAAGCTGGAGGACGTGGACGTCATCGAGATCAACGAAGCCTTTGCGGCCGTCCCTCTGGTCTCCCTGAAGCTGCTGGCCTGCAGGGCCTTCCTGGAAGACAGCTACGAGAACTGCGTGAAGAATATCGCGGATTATCCGACCGACACCTTCGATCCCGCCGCGTTCGAAGTGCTTCTTTCGAAGCTCAACGTCAACGGCGGCGCCATTGCGATCGGTCACGCCAACACCGCCAGCGGAGCCCGCATCATGATGAATGCCGGTATGGAACTGAAGCGCCGCGGCGGCGGACTGGCTCTCTGCGCCATCTGCGGCGGACTGACCCAGGGCGACGGCTGCCTTATCCGCGTCTGATCCGGACACACTCACCCCAATCCAAAAGGAGGAATCAAATATGTTCAATCTGGAAGGCAAATATGCCATCGTCACCGGATGCGGCAAAGGGATCGGCGCCTGCATCGTGAAACGCTTCCTGGAAGGCGGCGCGGCAGGCGTGGCCATGCTCGAGTACGATGAGGAGCTCGTGAAAAAGACCGCGGCCGAACTGGATCCGAGCGGCGAGCGCACGCTGCCCATCCGCTGCGACGTCTCGAACGGCGAAATGGTGAAGGAAGCCGTCGCCAAGGCCGTGGAGAAATTCGGTACGGTCGACGTGCTCGTAAACAACGCCGGCATCACCCGCGACGCCATGTTCCACAAGATGACGGAAGCCCAGTGGGATTCCGTACTGAACGTCAACCTGAAATCGATGTTCTACACCTGCAAGGAAGTCATTCCGATCATGCGCGCGAAGAACTACGGCAAGATCGTGAACATCTCTTCCGTCTCCGCCCTCGGCAACGTCGGCCAGGCGAACTATGCCGCCTCCAAGGCTGCCATTCAGGGCTTTACCAAGACCCTGGCCAAGGAAAGCGGTCCCAAGAACATCACCGTGAACGCGGTCGCCCCGGGCTATATCGCCACGGATATGCTGAAGACCGTTCCGGCCGAGATCCAGGAAGCCTGGAAGAAGGACATCCCTCTCCGCCGCTTTGCTGATCCGATGGAGCTGGCCAACGTGGTCTACTTCCTGTCCACCGACGAGAGCAGCTGGATCACCTCCCAGTGCATCTACGTCAGCGGCGGCACCACCACGGGCTGATACGCCTCCTTTCCCCGCTTCTCCGGCGGGGATACACATACCCGCCCCGCGGCCCTCAAAGCCGCGGGGTCTTTTTATGCTTCAGATCGTGACCCGGTCGATTCCCTCGTAAAGAAGGCGGACCGGCTTTTCCGGATCGGAGCAGAGTCTGTCCACCCGGTCGATGACCATCGTATAGCGGTTCGTTTCCTCGTAAGGAAGCCAGACTTCCTGCCGCGGGACGTAAGGGCGGCCGGTACGGGCAAAAGCGCCGAAATACTTCCGCATCCGGCGGCCGATCTGCTCGAGCTGCGCCTCATCTCCCCGGCCCCAGTCTCCGAAAGGAGGCGTCACTACAGGGAAGAGCGCCAGCAGTTCGGAGACGTGGCAGGCTTTCATATGGAACCGCCTCTGGACCGGCGTAACATAGTCGTAGCGGTAGACGTAGACCGGGGCCTTCCGGGCCCGGCTCATATGCTCCGCGAAACGGATCTTGGGGAAGGTATACATCACGTCCGTCAGAAGGTCCCCCAGCGCCTCCCAGGCAGGGAACGCATAGGCCGAAAGGATCCTCTTCCGGTCCTCTTCGGGAACCAGCTGAAAGAAGACGTCCCGGAGGCGTTCGGTGCGGTCTTCTTTGATCTGATAGGCCAGCACCTGAAAATAACCCTCGTCGTGATTGGAACCCACGAGGACGGGCTTATCCTGCTCTTCCAGCGCGGAGAGCGTCGGGAAATCAGCGATAAACTTTCCGTCGATGACCGGTGCGAAGCTGCAGCGCAGCCAGTAATTCTCAAACATGAACTGGTCCAGTTTCCGGTGGGCGGCCCCCAACTGTTCATAGGAAAGCTCCCGGATGCCGGCCGCTTTTTCCGCGGTCAGCCCGCAGAATTCCAGATATTTCCGGCAGACCATATCCTCCATGTCCGGATCGTAAAACGATTCCCAGCAGTTGCTCTCGATGATTGCCTTGCCGAAATAAGGCTTTGCCTCTTCACAGAGGAGCAGGGCGGAAATAGCCCCGCCGCCGGCCGATTCCCCGAACAGCGTGACGTTCTCCGGGTCCCCTCCGAAAGGGGCGATATTCTGCTTCACCCAGCGCAGGGCTTCCACGATATCCCGCATGCCGAGATCATCGTCAAAGCTCTCATCGTAGCGGTGCAGGTTCAGAAAACCGAAAGCGTTCAGCCGGTACGATACGCTGACCACGACAGCCCGCGCATCCGACGCGATCTTCGATCCGTCGTACATGGCCGGGCCTTCGGGCACGTCGCAGCCGGCGCCGCCGTTCGCGTAGGCGCCGCCGGGGATCCAGACCATGACCGGGAGCGCTTCGCTCCGGTCCTCCGGTGCCCAGATATTCAGATACAGGCAGTCTTCACTGTAATGGGAAGCATCTTTGATCAGATTGATCTGAAACGGATCTTTCCGGAAACCATCGGCATCAAGAATGCCGGTCCAGGGTCCTTTGGGAACGGCCGTTTTAAAACGCAGCGGTCCGAGGGGCGGTTCGGCGAACGGGATCCCGAGGTATTTTTCCACACCGTCTACGGCAAAGCCCCGGACGGTTCCGAGAGGTGTCTGAACGATCGTACTCATATGGCAGCTCCTTGTCGCCCGCACGGGGCGCATCTTGTACGGACAGGGAGCATGGTTTTTATTTCTCACGGGCATCCTGCTTCCGTCATTTTTAGTGTATCACGCCTTTCCCTTTCCGTCCAGTACCTGCGCGCGCCGGCCTTTAAGAAGACACAAAAGGCGCGGCTCCCCGTTCGGGGAACCGCGCCTTTTCGGAACGGTCTGTCCGTTCCGTTCTGTCTGGCCGAAGCTCTGGTCCTTACGCTCTTTCCACTTTGCCGGATCTCAGGCAGGAAGTGCAAACATACATCCGCTTGCTCTGCTCGCCCACTTTGACCCTGACGGATCTGATGTTGGACTTCCAGATGTGATTGCTTCTTCTATGAGAATGGCTCACGTTATTACCGAAGTGAACTCCCTTCCCGCAAACAGCACACTTTGCCATAACCGCACCTCCTTACTTGCTGAGCAGCCAAAATCAGGCCGCAACAGGGGAACTATAGCAGAAACCGCCGGGGATTGCAAGCAGTTTTTTCGCGTGTTCCCTCTTTTTTTTGCATTTTTCCTGACAGATCAGATCTCCATATCGTCGAAGGCTTCCTCGACGGCTTCGTCCACCTTGTCGTTCCGGTTCAGGAAACTCAGGACCTTCCGCACCGTATCCGGCAGTCCTTCGATGAAGTGGACCATCTTGTCCTGTTCCTGGATATTGATGATCCGCGCCACGCCGTCCTGCACGACGAGGACCGCGCTGGGCTTCATGGTCGCGCCCATCCCGCCCCCGCCGAAGTTCCGGTTGTTCTTGTCGCTCAGCCCCGCTCCGGCACCGACGCCGAAGGAAACGTCCACCAGCGGCACGACGAACGTACTGTCATCCAGTTTGATCGGGTCGCCCACCACGGACTTGGTGCCGAAATAGTAATCCATCCCCTTGAACATGGATTCCATGATCGTTCCGAGGTTCTTGTTGTCTGTCGCCATTTTCGTCTCCTTCTCCGCCTCAGGCGGCCTTCTCTTCGCTCTTCTCCGGGGCAGGCTCCCCGTCTTTCGCGTCTTCCTTCTTTTTCCGTATCAGCTGCCGGATCCACTGCCGAATCCTCCGGTTCATCAGAAGCCGCAGCGCGGCGCCGACGAAGATGCCCAGCCGCAGGCGTCCTTTCATATGCAGATACAGATCGATCTCTTTCCGGTCGTACACTCCGTCCAGACGGATCGCATCTCCGTAGACCGGATAGAAGGCGTAGATCTTTCCGATCAGCCGGCCGGTCCTGGCCGGATCTCCGAGGCCCAGCCGTCCCTCGATCCGGAAGAGCGTCGGCAGGAAATGCCTCCCGATCCGCCGCAGCTGACGGCCGATGAGGGCGACCGCTTCGGTACTTTGCTCATCCTCCAGGAAATCCTTTGCCAGGTCGTACCACCGGCGAAGCTTGTCCTTCAGGGGTTCTGTCTCTTCTTCGCCGGATCCTTCCGGGGAAGGCCCCGGTTCCGGCGTCCCGGCCGGAGGCTCCGCCGACGCCGTTCCGTCACACGGTACCGTCTCTGCCGAGACGACTGTCTCCTCCGGGATCTCTTCTCCCGCCGCCCAGATGTCGGCAGCTTCCGGAGAGGTCTCTTCCGCTTCCTGCTTCTGTTCTTTTTTCTTCTTCTTTTTCTCTTTACCGGGCCATTTGCCCAGTTTTTTCGCCTTCACGGTCTTCGGACCGACCTTGATCCGCAAAAGTCCCTTGTCCTCTTTCCAGTGGAAAAGGACGTTCAGCAGCCGGAGCAGCCAGCTGAAACGGGCCTTCGCCCGGACTTTATTATCCCGGAAGCGGGCCTCTGTCTCGTAGCGGAACGGTACCAGAAGCACGATCAGCAGGATCAGGAGGATCAGTCCGAGCACCGACAGAAGAAGGATGCCCAGCACCTTCAGGATCCCTAAAAGCACACTTCCCACGCTGGCGCAGATCATTCTGTCACCTCCCGTCCGTCCAGGCTTCCGGAGGAAGCGCGGCGAAGTAGGCCCTTAGGTCCGGCGTTCCCGTCTCGGCCGTGCATCGTTCCAGAAGGCCGGCCAGCAGCTTTTCCGCACTTTCCCGGTCTTTTGCGGCTCCGACCGCGGCCGTCACCCGTTCGCCGGGCAGCGGCTTCCGGAGGCTTCGGACCGTCCTGAATTCCAGACTGCAGCCGGCATGGGAAGACAGGACCAGCACGACGCAGCCGTCCAGGTCCCCCGGCTGCCCGTCCGGGGCAGCGGCGGCCAGCACGGCTTCCGCGGGAAACCCCGCTTCTGCAGCCAGCACTCTCAGCCTTTTCATGGGCTTACCGTTCCTTTATCAGTCCGATGTTCCGGATGAGATAATCCGTGAACGAGACGACCGTCAGCGAAACGGCCAGGATCAGCAGCACCGTCTCGGCGGTCTTCCACCAGTTCCAGGGGAAATGAAGCAGCAGGAAGAGCAGCCAGGCGGTCTGCAGGGCAGTTTTGATCTTGCCGAGTTTTCCTGCCGCCAGGACGATACCCTTGGAGGAAGCGACCAGCCGGAGGCCGCTAACGGCAAATTCCCGGGCTACGATGATCACCGCGGCCCAGGCGGGCACACGGCCGTCCGGCATCAGGCAGATCATGACCGAACAGACCAGGAGCTTATCCGCCAGCGGATCCATGAATTTGCCGAAATCCGTCACCAGCCCCCGTTTGCGGGCGATCTTCCCGTCCAGAAAATCCGTGGCGGTCCCGATCACAAACAGCACTGCCGCGATATGATCTGTGACCGTTCCTTCTCCGAGAAGCAGGAGCAGGACGATCACCGGCACGAGCAGGATCCGCAGGACCGTCAGTTTATTCGGCAGATTCATCGTCAGCTTCTCCTATCAGATCGTATCCCCGGGCGCCGGTCACAGTGACCGTCAGGAGATCCCCGCTCATACGGGTCCGCTCCTCGGGAACGAACAGCAGGCCGTCCACCTCGGGCGCGTCCCGGTAGGTGCGGCAGACCGTTACCCCGTCTTCGGGGATCTGCCCCTCCACGATCACGCTCAGCCGGCAGCCGATCAGGGACTCGGCCTTTTCAAAGGCGATCTCCTGCTGGGCTTTCATGATCTCGCCGCGCCGCTTCATCTTCACGCGCTTCGGGATCTGCGGCTTCATGGAATAAGCCGCCGTATCCTCTTCCCGGGAATACGGAAAGACGCCCAGCCGGTCGAAGCGCATCTCCCGGACAAAGGCGAGCGTCTCCGCGTGCTCCGCGTCGGTCTCGCCGGGAAACCCGCTGATCAGAGTGGTCCTGAGACAGACGTCGGGGATCTTCTCCCTGATCCGCGCGACCAGGGCGCGGATCTCGGCCGCGTTCGTGCGGCGTCCCATGCGGCGCAGCACCGTATCCGAGCCGGACTGTACCGGCAGATCCAGATAATGACAGAGCTTCGGTTCCTCCGCCATCAGGTCTATCAATTCGTCATTGATCTCTTCGGGATAACAGTAGGTCAGGCGGATCCAGAGCAGGTCTTCGATCGCGGCCAGCTTCCGAATGAGCTCCGGCAGCCGTTTTTTCCCGGTCAGATCCGTACCGTAGAGCGTCGTTTCCTGCGCCACGAGGATGATCTCCCGGACGCCGCGTTCCGCCAGTTCTTCCGCTTCCCGCACGAGCTTCTCTTCGGGTACGCTCCGGTAGGGGCCGCGCACCTTCGGGATGACGCAGTAGGCACAGTGTTTCCCGCAGCCTTCCGCGATCTTCAGGTAGGCGTAGTAACCGCCCGTCGAGAGGATGCGTTCCGTTTCGGGGAGCGGCAGGCGCACCGGTTCGCCGATGCAGCAAACAGGTGCCGCTTTGTTCCCCGAGACCAGACCGTCCAGCACTTCGGCGATGCGGTCCCAGTCGGAGGTGCCGACCACGGCGTCCACCTCCGGGATCTCGGTCAGGATCTCCTCCCGGTAGCGCTGGGCGAGGCACCCGGTCACGACCAGAAAGCGCAGGATCCCCTCCTCTTTCCGTTTCGCGGCCCGGAGGATCGCCGCGATGCTCTCCTCCTTGGCGTCGCCGATAAAGCAGCAGCTGTTGATCAGAATGATCTCCGCCTCCGCTTCGTCCTGGGTGAATTCATAGCCGGCATCCCGGAGGAGGCCCAGCATGTATTCGGAATCGACCAGGTTTTTATCGCAGCCAAGAGAGACCAGACAGACTCTCATGACGCTTTATTCCGTTTCTTCGGGGCGTTCTTCTTCGGTCTCTTCGGCAGGAGCATCCGCAGTCTCTTTACCGGTCTCTTCCGCCGCCTGTTCCGCGGACTGTTCCTCCGCCTCCCCGGCCTCGCCGAGCGCCTTCTCAGCCGCCATCTGTTCCGCCTGCTCGGGCGTCAGGATACGGACCTTTCCGGTATACAGTTCGTCCACGGCCACGGAAAGGGGCTTGATCGAATGATCTTCCTGCTCCATGTATCCGAGATCCACCAGCTGACGGGCCCGCTTGGCGGTGCTCATCACGATGGAATAGCGGCTCTTGACGACCTGTTCGTCTTCTTTGGCGTCCTTGTTGACCACGGACATCAGTTCGTTATAGGAAGGGTGCAGCATGCTCATAATGAGTTCTCCTTACTCGGACGGATCCGAACTTAACGATTTATTGTAGCACAGGAGGAGGGATCCTTCAAGAACTTCTCCAGATCCTCCCGGATTTCTGCGGTCTTCCGGAGGGCTTCCTCCCGGCTGAGGAACGGGCGGCCGGCTTCATTGACGATCCGGTGTACCGTGAAGGCGCAGGCGGGCACGGTATCGTTCACGACGATCCACTCATAGCGTTCGACCAGGTCCGCTTCCTTCAGCGCCTGCAGAAGACGGGTCCTGATCTGCTCCTCTGTTTCCGTGCCGCGGCCGCAGAGCCGCCGGACCAGTTCTTCGGCGCTCGGCGGGATCAGATAGATCATTTTAGCCTCCGGCACAGCCTTTTTCACCAGGAAGGCCCCGTCTGTCTCGATATCCATGATGATGTGGAACCCCATCTCCCGCTGCCGCTCCACATACTCGCGCGGCGTCCCGTAGGAGCGGCCTGCGTAGGAAGCGTGCTCCAGGAAGCGGCCCTCTTCCACCCAGCGGCCGAAGACCTCCGGCGTCAGGAAAAAATAGTCTTTCCCGTCGACCTCTCCCTCCCGGGGGCTGCGGGTCGTGGCCGAAACGGAATAGTGATACTCCGGGTTGGAAGCCCGCAGCTTCCGGATCACCGTCCCCTTGCCCACGCCGGAAAATCCGGACAGAACGACCAGTTCGCCTTTTTTCATACCTCGCCTCCGCAGCGGCCGGTAAGAGTCTCCGGCAGCAGGGCCGACAGCAGCAGCTGTCCGGAATCCGTGAGGATGACGGCTTTGGTCTTCCGTCCCTGGGTCACGTCCACCGCCGTCCCCCCGTCGCGGGCCGCCTGGATCAGGCGCCGGACCGGGGCGGACTCGGGACTGACCACCGCGACCACCTTATCCGCGTTCACGAAGTTCCCGTACCCCACATTCACGAAGTTTCCCATACCGTTTCGCGCCGCCTTTCGTTGACATAAAACTGTTGGTTCATTATAATTGGAAGGCAGGCCTTTGTCAACGCGGGGCCGTGAAAGAAAAATACCGGAAGGAAGGCAGCCTTCCTGCCCGGCAGACGGAGGATCCAGTGAACAAAACCCGACGCATCATGGCCATCATCGGCATCGCCCTCCTGCTGTCCATGTATATTTTTTGTTTCATATTCGCCCTGATCCGGACCGAAGCGGCCCGGACCATGTTCCGAATGGCGCTCGCCGCCACGATCGCGGTCCCGATCGTCCTGTACGGCTGCCTGGTCGTCACCCGGGCCATGAAACCGGGCGAAACGCCGGGGACCCCCGATGAGCCTTCCGCGCCCGGGGAAAACGACGGCCCTTCCTCCGGGACCGAAGCCTGAGGCAGGCTCCGCAACATTTCGTCTTTCCGGACTGTATGCTTTTCGTCCGGCTGCTGCCGGCTGAGATAAAGGAGATCTATGAAGACCATCGACCTCATCGTTCCCTGTTACAACGAAGCGGAGAGCCTTCCCCTCTTCTACGAAGAGATCCGCCGCGTTGCCGAAGGTATGCCCGCCTACCGGCTCCGCCTGGTGCTGGTAAACGACGGCAGCACCGACGCGACGCTGTCCGTCATGCGTTCCCTTGCGGCAACGGATGATTCCGTCAGCTACTATTCCTTCTCCCGGAATTTCGGCAAAGAAGCCGCCATGCTCTGCGGTTTCCGTCACTCCGACGGCGATCTGGTCGCCGTGATCGACGCGGACCTGCAGCATCCGCCTGCGCTCCTGCCTCTCATGGCGGCAGGGATCGAAGAAGGGTATGACTGCTGCGCGGCCTGCCGCTCGACCAGGGCGGGCGAGAGCAGGCTCCGGGCCTTCATCTCCGGCCTCTTCTACCGCTTCAGCAATTCCCTGACGGAAGTGAAGCTCCCGCAGAACGCGGTCGACTACCGCATGATGACCCGCCAGATGGCCGACGCGGTCCTTTCCCTCTCCGAATCCGAGCGTTTCTCCAAGGGCATCTTCTCCTGGGTCGGTTTCGAGACCAAGTGGATCCCCTACGAGAACGTGGAGCGCCGGGCCGGGACCAGCAAATGGAACTTCCGCAGCCTCACCCGCTACGCCCTGAACGGGATCACAGCCTTCTCGGTGAAGCCCCTCACGGCGGTCAGGAACATGGGGATCTTTCTCTGCGCGGCGTCCATGATCTACATCCTGGCTACCCTCATCAAGACCCTGATCACGGGCATCGACGTGCCGGGCTACACCTCGACGCTCTGCATCGTCCTCTTCCTCGGCGGGATCGTCG
>JAEEGL016958185.1_pt1 | contig 10932 bp, 11 predicted proteins | sample 9134231 | NCBI WGS metagenome assembly JAEEGL01 (sample SAMN16246548, study PRJNA631951) | gut metagenome | biome: gut microbiome; feature: rumen; material: fiber-attached | host: Bos | place: Iran: Karaj | collected 2018-10 | reverse complement strand
CGTTTCACTCACACCACCACCACGACGGCAGATAACGACACCTTGGAAATTTTGAATACGTGTCTTTGCGCCTTCGATAATCTTAACTGAGACTTTGACTTCGTCACCAGAGGAGAATTCTGGTAAGTCTTTTCTGATTTGGCTGGCGGTGACTTCATTGACTAAATTATTATTCATAACTAGTTTGACCTCCTACTTTGTAGTTTCTCTTGGTGTTCATTCTCAAGTTTGACAGCGGAGCACCCGTATCATGTTCTAAAAAACATGCTTTAATATATTAACAACCTCGTATTTCTTTTGCAAACACTTTATTTATTAACATGATATAATGCTATCTATGATAGAACTAAAAAGCGGATTAATCCTTGGAAAAAACTCACCTAAAGAAGAAGTTTCATTTCAATATGAAAAGGGCGAGATCAACTCCATCGATTATTCTTCAAACTATATTTATAGATTCCTCAAATTAAAAAACCAGTCGCTCGATAAGGGTGAGTTCTTTATTGATGGAAGTAAAATCTATCCTAATGAAGATGAAGAAAAGTCACTTTTCTTCTTAGCAGTTAATTCACTCGTTAAAGTGGATTTATGCTTTGTTGTGAACAAGGAAGAAAAGAAGGAAAAAGTTCAATTTGTGCAAGAACAATTACTCGCATTAAAAACTCTTCCATTAAGTACAGAAAGCGATAAAGACCGCAAAATTGCAGCGATTTTTGAGAAAATTTGCGAAATTTCACCATCTTATGTGCTTATCGATATGAATGAAGATGTTAATGGAACAAGCATCGAGTTAAGCAATCAATTAGAGAAATACAAAGATGCTCTCACTATCATTGTTTTGAACCAAAAACCTAAACCAGTTATCGAAGAAAAAGTAATCCCAGTTCAAGAAGACGAACAAATTGAAGTTGTTGATTTAACCATTGGCGAAGATCGTCCAATGCTATATGAAAAAGAATATAGAGATGACGATAAAGAAGAATTTATTGTTTACGACAAAAAGAAAAAAGGTTTCTTTGCTCAACTTGTTGAAACATTAAAAGCCAACATCATGGTGTTCTTGTCGTTTGTCATTCCTACAATTGGTGTTGTTGCATTCTTGTTGTTATCACCAATATATGCAAAAACAGATAATCAAATTTTGTTAATTCCATTTATCATCACTATTATTGTTTGTTTCTTCCTATTTATGCTAATGACATATAAGTGTGCAAACTTCGGAAGTTATAAGAGTAAAACAGAAAACACAAAGAGATTAATTTTCTTCATCATTAATATCTTTGTTGTGGGTATTGGCTATGGCATTGGTTTCTTAGTGTATTTCTTATTCAAGAAATTTGATACAAATATCGCTGGTGTTCAAAACAACAATTTAGGATTCATTTTATCAATTGTTTTCAGTGTTTTATTATTAACAGCAAACCTCTATTTATATCCAGTATTTCACACATTAATTAATAAAATTAAAAATAAAAGATAAGTGTAAAGCATTTTTGCTTGACACCACTATATCTTATAAATAAAATATAAGGCGACAAAAAGGAGTTACTATTATGTCTGTAAAAATTAGATTAACAAAAATTGGACGTCATAAGGATCCATTCTTCAGAATCGTTGCTATCGATTCCCGTACTGCTAGAGATGGCAAACCAGTTGAGCAAATTGGTTACCTCGATCCAGCCAAAGGCATCGAAAGTGCTGTTATCAATGAAGAATTAGCACTCAAATGGTTAAACTTAGGTGCTATCCCATCTGACACAGTCAAAGCTGTTCTCAGCAAAAAAGGCATCATGGCCAAATATGCTGAAAGCAAAAAACCAGCTGCAAAAGCAGAAAAGAAAGAAAAAGTTGCTAAGAAACCAGCTGCTAAGAAAACAACCGCAAAAGCAAAGAAAGCAGAATAATTATGGATTACGAGAAGATTATTCGTACTCTCATTGATCCAATAGTCGAAGAGCCTAAATCTGTTTTAATTCGTGGTACCGAAGATACAAACGGAAAAGACGTTAACATTCTCGTTGCTGCGGAAAAAGAAGATACCGCTCGCCTTATCGGTAGATATGGCATCGTGGCCAACTCGCTCAGAGAAATCATTTCAGTAGCGGGCAGAAGTGAAGACAAACGCATCTTCTTAAGATTTGAATCATTTGATGATGAAAAAGAGGACTAGTCCTCTTTTTTGGTAAAAAGTATGAGCTATTTAAAAATCGGCAAAGTAATGGATTCGTTTGGACTAGATGGAACACTCAAAGTGTATTCCACTACAGATAGTCCAAAAAAGAGATACCAAAAAGGAAACAAGGTATATCTTTATAACGAATCAAATGATGACCACATCGAATTTGTTGTGGAACGTTTTACTATGTCTGGACCTATCGCTCATGTGAAATTAGAAGGTATTGATTCACCAGAAAAAGCCAAGGAATATAAAGGCTTTGAGATTCACATTGTAAAAGATAGGAGTGATTTAAAGGTAGGTTATTACTTTTACGAAGATTTAGTTGATTGTGTAGTCATTGATCAATCTTCAAATGAACTAGGAATTGTTTCAAAAGTCGAAGAATTCCCAGCACAAATTACTCTCCGTGTAAAACGAAACAATGGCAAAGATTTCTTTGTTCCATTCGTGAAACAATTTATCAAAAACGTTGATATTGATAATAAGAAAATATATATAGAAGTTATCGAGGGCATGCTATGAAAATAACAATACTTACATTATTTCCAGAAATGTTTGATGGCTTTTTAACTAACTCAATTATTAAGCGTGCAATCGCTAAAGATTTAGTTCAAATTTCGATTGTTAATATCAGAGATTACACCAAAGATAAATATGGTCGAGTTGATAGCGCCCCAGTCGGAGGCGGAGCTGGTTTGATTATGAAATGTCAACCAATCATCGACTGTATCAACGATGTAAAAGACAGCAATTCTAAAGTCATTATGTTGTCTCCAAAAGGGCAGCAATATGACCAAAAAATTGCGCATAAATTACAAAACTCACAGCAAAACCTTATTCTTTTATGTGGCCATTATGAAGGCATTGATGAAAGAGTAAATAAATATGTTGATGAACAAATATCAATTGGTGATTACATCCTAACAGGTGGAGAAATTGGTGCAATGGCTATTGCAGATTCAATCATACGTTTGATTGATGGCGCAATCAGTGAAGATAGTATTGTTGAAGAATCATTCGAAGATGGATTATTAGAATATCCACAGTACACAGAACCATTTGATTATAACGGTGATAAGATTCCAGATATTCTCTATTCTGGAAATCATACCGCAATCAACAAATGGAGAAAGAAACAAGCTCTCAAGATCACAAAAGAGTTACGTCCAGAACTATTAGAAAAGAGAAACTTAACCAAAGAAGAAATCAAACTTCTTAAAGAACTCGAAACAGATGAAACCCCAAAATGGGAAACTGATGCAATAGAAAAAGGACACAAATTTATCAAATAAAAAAGAGGTTAACCAAACCTCTTCTTTTTTTACATTGGGAAGCCGCCCATTCCACCTAGGCCACCAAGGCCACCTGGAGGCAATCTTCCACTCTTTTTATATTGCTCCATTTGTTTCATGGTAGCTTTCATTTGTTCATATTTCTTTAAGACACGATTAACATCCGCAATGGTCTTTCCAGAACCTTCCGCAACACGTTGTTTTCTGGAATATTTGAAGATATCTGGATTGCTTCTTTCGTATGGTGTCATAGAGTTAATCACTACTTCAAAGTTCTTCATTTCTTTTTCAGCTGCGGCTTGTTGCTCAGGAGTGATCTTAGGCATACCTGGAATTAACTTCATAAGTCCACCTAATGAACCCATTTTTTGGACCTTTTTCATGTTATCAAGCATATCGTTTAAATCGAATTTGCCAGACATCATCTTATTCGCGGTTTTTCTCGCTTCTTTTTCATCCATTTCTTGTTGGACTTTTTCCGCTAAGGTGACGATATCACCCATACCGAGAATACGATCCGCCATTCTATCTGGATGGAAGATGTCTAAATCAGTCATCTTTTCACCAATACCACTGAATTTAATTGGCACACCAGTCATATGTCTAATAGACAAGGCGGCACCACCACGGGCATCACCATCTAATTTGGACATAATTGCACCAGTTAAAGCTAATTGTTTATTAAATGAATCAGCAACATTAACGGCATCTTGACCTGCCATAGCATCAATTAATAACAAGATTTCATCTGGTTCTACAGCATCCTTAATATCATTTAGTTCTTTCATTAATTGTTCGTCGATTTGTAAACGACCAGCAGTATCGATGATTAAAACATCATAATGTTCGTTAAAAGCCTTCTCCTTGGCTCTTTTTGAGATTTCCACAGGAGAAACACCTGTACCAAGGTTGACTAAGTCAACATCGATGGATTTGGCGATTTGTGCTAATTGGTCAATAGCTGCAGGACGATAGACGTCGCCAGCAGCTAATAAAACCTTTTTATTTAACTTATTCTTCATTAAATAAGCTAATTTACCTGTACTTGTTGTTTTACCTGAACCTTGCAAACCAACCATCATAATAATGGTAGGTCTATTATTTTGATAATGAAGTTCGCTATCATCGCTACCTAAAAGTTCAACTAATTCATCATGGACAATCTTAACGAGCATCTGAGATGGATTGAGTTTGCCTAAAACATCTTGTCCAGCGGCTTTATCACGGACATTGTTTGTGAATTCTTTGACTACTTTATAGTTAACATCAGCCTCCAATAAGGCGACGCGGATTTCTTTAAGCATGTCTTCCATGTTCTTCTCGGTTAAACGAGCTTGACCACGGATCTTTTTAAATATATTCGAGAGTTTATCACTTAAAGACTCAAATGCCATGTTTCATCATCCTTTCTATTTCTTCTAATTTCTTTGCGACCTGAGAATCTTTACAATTCTTAATCGCAAACTTTAATTCTTGCAGTACTTTTAAACTACCAAGTTTAGTTTCATAATCTTCTAATTTAGTTTTTCCCTTTTTAATTGCGTCTTCCACCGCTGCTCGAGAAATATTACGGTTTTCAGCAATCTCGGAAATCGATAAATTATAAGAGTAATAGTCTTCCAAGACTTCTTTTTGGGTCTCAGATAGCAAATTACTATAAAGACTTAGGAGATCAACATATCTAATTGTTTCATCAAAATTTGACATATTAATCTTCCTCTACGCATAAACCATAAAGGTATTTATCTAAATCAAATTCCTGCAAATCTTCCATTTTTTCGCCTAAACCGATAAATCTAACAGGAACTCCAAGTTCATCACGAATTGCTAAGATAATGCCACCTTTACTAGTTCCATCCATTTTTGTGATGACAACACCAGTAAGATTTGTGACTTCTGCGAACGCTTTGGCTTGGATAACACCATTTTGGCCAGTTGTGGCATCAATAATTAAGAATGTATCTTGTGGAGCGCCTTCAACTTCCTTACCAATGACACGTTTAATCTTTGCTAATTCGCTCATAAGGTTAGCTTTTGTCTGTAACCTACCTGCAGTATCAACAATAACAAGGTCACAACCCGCTTCTTTAGCGTGTTTAACACCATCATATGCAACAGATGCAGGATCAGCTTCTGGTTTACCAGTAGCAATTTCGATACCTAGTCTTTGGGCCCAAATAGTTAATTGTTCAGTCGCTCCCGCTCTAAATGTATCCGCGGCCACGAGCATGACTTTCTTTCCTTGGTTGATATAGCGATATGCTAATTTAGCAATAGTTGTGGTTTTGCCAACCCCATTAACACCCACTACCAATAAAACAGTTGGTGTTCCAGGAGTAAATGAAAGTTCGTTTTGGATATCACCTTTAGAGGCATAGCCAACAAACATGCGGTCAACTAAGATTTCGTTGATTTGATTTGGATCGGTAATGTTTTCTTGTTTGCTTCTATTAAGTACTTCTTCAATGATGTTCAAAGCAAAATTAATGCCAACATCTGATTCAATAAGAATTTGTTCTAATTCATCAAAATAGTCTTGGTTAACAGTTTTATATCTTTCAGAAAGATTCTTTAATTTACTAGAAAAGTTCTTTCTCGACCTTTCCATACCTTTGGAGTATTGTTCAGTGGTCTTATCTTTCTTTTTGAACTTGTCTTTTAAAAATGAAATTAATCCCATTAGACACTCCTTTTCTTTAATGCATTTCTTGCTGCATCTTGTTCAGCAGCTTTTTTACTTTTTCCACTACCTGAAGCAAGCACAATGTCGTTAAACATGACATTCACTTTATATACGCGGTCATGTGCAGGCCCAGACATATCTGTGACCACATAATGCACGCTCTCGCGATGTTCAGCCTGCATTTCTTCTTGAAGCATACTCTTATAATCAGTTAAGTCAGATTGACCAAAAGTCAATACATCATCTTTCATCATATTTTTAATAAAATCAAATGCTACTTCTATGCCTTGATCAACATAGATAGCGCCTAATAATGCTTCAAAGCAATTTTCTAAAATCTTATCGCTTTGTGCGATTTGGTTTTGAGATATTGAATGTCCAGTTTTAATAAAATCGCTTAAGCCGAGCTTACGTGCATAACCCGCCAAGGTATTGGTTTTAACCAAATAACTTCTTAGCTTAGACATATTTCCAGGTTCCATTTCACCGAATTCATTAAAGATTAAATCCGCTGAAACATAATCTAAAACGGCGTCTCCCATATATTCGAGACGTTCATTATCGTTATGCTTTGTATTTGCGTCAGCATTAAAGGATGAATGTGTTAATGCTAATTCATAAATAGCCACATCCTTAGGTTGGACATTAATAATCTTAAATAGTTCATTAATGTTACGCATTTTCAATTCCTTTCTTAATTGCATTCACGACGTCTTTTTCCGCTAATAATTTAGCAACACGCAAAGCGTGATAGAATGCTCTAGCATCACTACTTCCGTGGGCTTTAACTACATTACCGTTGATACCTAAAAGCATCGCGCCACCGGTGTTCTTATAATCCATTGTGTCAGCCATTTCTTTCATGCCTTTTCTAACATGTAAATAACCGAGTTTGGACCAGAGATTTCTCTTGAAGGCTTTCTTAATCATTCCAGACATCATCTTAGCAATACCTTCGCTGGCTTTAAGGAAGACATTACCAGTAAAACCATCTGCAACGATAACATCAGCATCACCATTGAGTGCGTATCTTGCTTCCATGTTTCCTTCAAATCCTTCAAAGTTTTTCTCTTTGAGAAGTTTATATGCTTCTTTAACTTCAGGAGCGCCTTTGCCTTCTTCAGCGCCATTACTTAATAAATAAGTCTTTGGAAGTTCAACACCGTAAACAGATTGAGCGTATAATTTGCCCATCATTGCGAATTGCACTAATTCTTCTGGTGAGTTTTCATTATTTGCACCGATATCTAAGATGGTGACGTATTTACCTTTGATTTGGGTTGGGAATGGAGCGACTAATGCCGCTCTTTTAACACCTGGTATCATTTTTAAATTAATTGTTGCTGCGCTTAAAAAACCACCTGTTGATCCACAAGAAACAACAGAATCTAAGCCTTCATCTTTCATGGTTTTAATAGCCACCATCATAGATGAATTCTTTAATCTCATAACTTCTAATGCACCCGCTTCCATAGGAACGATATCGCGTGCATCTAAAATACGACATTTGCCTTCTAAAGCAGATAATTCTTCTTTCTTACCACAAACAGTGATTTCGACATCATTATTGTCTTTTAAGAAATTATTAATCGCTTCAACGACGATCGCGGAGCCATTATCTCCACCCATAGCATCAACAACAATTTTAATCATAGTTAAATACCTCGACATGTATTCTATCATGTTAAGTATTAATAAAACAATTTTTATTGTTTTTCTAACCCTTTAATACCGGGCTAATATTAACTTCTCTTTCCGCATGTTTAAGAATGTATTGATATTCTTCTTTTTTGCGGTTTTTCATTATCTGTTTCGCGTCATCTCTAGCGACAACGAAAATCTTGTAGTCATTAACAATATTTAAGAATGAGAAATTAGGCATGCCTGATTGTTTAAAACCAGCAAGTTCACCAGGTCCTCTCATCTTCATATCTTCTTCGGCGATGACAAATCCGTCTTCGCTCTTCACTAAAACATTCAATCTTTCTTTTGCTTCTTCATCACTTTCATCATCAAGAGTTAATAAGCAAATGGCTTTACTACCATCTCTACCGATACGGCCTCTTAATTGGTGAAGGGATGCTAAACCAAAGTTAGAAGCATCATAAATAATCATGAGGTTCGCACCTTTGACATCAATACCAACTTCAATGACTGGAGTAGACACTAAGATAGGTGTTTCGCCAGAATAAAATTTCTCTAAAGCAAGGTTCTTTTCATCGTTTTTCATCTTGCCGTGCAATAAACCTACTTTTGCTTTATATCTTAATGCGAATCTCGCATATAATTTCTCAACAGAATATCTCTCATCTTCACGGTAGTCAATTAAAGGCGCGACAACATATATTTGATGTCCTTCTTCAAGCGATTTATCGACTTGAGCAAAGATTTCTTTATCTTCAGAATTTACTACCTTTGTTGTCACATCTCTCTTCTTACTTGGGAATGTAGTCAAGGTAGAAATATCTAAGTCACCATACAGGGTTAACGCTAATGAACGAGGAAGAGGTGTTGCGGACATCATAAGTAGGTCTGCGTGTTCGCCTTTGCTTGCTAACATAAGTCTTTGGTTAACACCGAATCTATGCTGTTCATCAATGATTGCAAGGCCTAAAGAACTGTAAATTGCGGCTTTTGTGAATAAAGCGTGTGTTCCAATCACAATATCAATGGAACCATCTTCTAAGTCTTTATATATTTCTTTTTTCTTACTCATCGGAGTGGATCCAATAAGTAATTCGATTCTTAATTTAGTTTTTGAAAACATCTTCAAAGCGTTTTCATAATGTTGTCTTGCCAAAACATCTGTTGGTGCCATTAAAGCGCCTTGATCACCACGGAGATAATTCGCATAAAGTGCGGTAAAACAGACTAATGTTTTGCCGGTTCCAACATCACCTTGAAGCAAGCGATACATTAGGCCGCTTTGATTCATATCTTCAATGATTTCTTCCGCGGCTTTTACCTGGTCATCTGTTAACCTATATGGTAATGTCTTTAACCATGGTTCACAAAGAGATAAATCAATAGGTTCTTTTTTGATCTTTGCGAGAGATTTATTCTCTTCTCTAATAATCTGATTCTTCAAAGAGAACATTAAAGCTTCTTCGTATTTAAGATGTCTTAATGCTTGTCTAACTTGTTCTATATTCTCTGGGAAGTGAGCCCACTTCAATGCTTGTGATTTATACACTAAACGATATTTATTGATAAATTCATATGGAACTAATGATGAGACATGCCCATTAACTTCATTAAGTGATTTCTTAACTAAAGATGCAAATAGATGATTCTCATAATCCGCAGGCAAAGAATATATAGGTTTGATTCTTTCGTTTTCTGGAATCTCACCTTTATACATATTTAAGAAATCTAATTCGTTTCTCTTACGGTTATAGACACCCACTAAAGTGAAATTATCTTCTAGATTGATATTCTTCGCTAAATAGGGGCGATTAAAGGCCACAACGCGGAAAAACGTTTTGTTAACCGTCATAAAGTCAAAAGTGGTCACATCAACCCGTTTTGCCTTATTAACGCGAGGAATTGATATTACTTTACCAAGTAACACCACTCTTTCTTTATCTTCTAAACCTTTTTCATGGGTATAGTTAAAGTTCTCATATCTTCTTGGCAGATGATTAATCACATCATAGTAATTAAAAATACCCATCTGATAGAGGAGTTTATTAAGTCTTGGTGATTTGGTTAGTTTTTCACTCATCAACTAAATTATTATTTAATAATAAAAAAATAGCAAAGCATTTGATTTGCTATATTTCATATTTGATATAAATTAGATTAGTTGCTCTTTCTTATTCTTCCCTTTAAGGAATGAATACGAATACTACCTAATTGACTCTTCGCTAACTTCTTCGCAAAGACGATAGCCTCTGCTTGAGTATTAAATAATTTAATTGCTCTTTGTCCGTTTGCGAATTTAACTTGCCACATCTTATCTTCTCTTTTAGAGATGTGATAGACACGAGATGTTGCTTTAGTTTCTTTTAAGACTTCCGCGACTGCGGCTTGGTCTTCTTCAGTGACTTGCACTTTCGCTTCAATTTCTTTTTCTTCATTAGTTTCAGGATCTTCTTGTCTAATTTCATCACCAACGAATAATAAGTAAGAAATTCTATTTAAAATCCATAAACCAAAGCTAACGCCTAAGCCAACGATAATGAATACTGGGATTAAACCATATAGCCAATTACCAACAGTCTTTGAATCCATAAAGACATATGGAGCTTGGGACTCACCATTAGGTGCCCACCAGTTAACGACATTTGCGTTACTGATATTAGATAATGGAATTGCGTAAGCCATATAAATGACTAAGACAGTAATGCCAAAGAACGCTAATTTCCAATCGTATTTCTTATCAATATCGAAACCGATAAAGCCAATGATGAAGAATAAAGGCGCTAAGTAATGATGCATAACATTATTCACATGTAATGTTGTGCTTACATTTGGTTGAGTATATACAGTGTGTTGTAAATAACAAACCACTGTTAAGAATGTAATTAATGCACCAACCGCGGTAATGAGTTTAAGAACAAAAGCCCAAACTGGAAGGATGTCTTCTTTATCTTTCTTAATAAAAGATTCAACGGAATACCCCACAGATAAAACACTTGAAACAATAATTAATAAATTAGTGATTAGTGTGAAGAACTTAATGTAATGAACCGCTTGGGTATCTTTACCAATCAAAATGAAACCTATCATCGCAAAGATGATGGCAAATGAATTCGCAATGAGTGAGTAAAGTTTTT
>JAEEGL016788115.1_pt1 | contig 10932 bp, 11 predicted proteins | sample 9134231 | NCBI WGS metagenome assembly JAEEGL01 (sample SAMN16246548, study PRJNA631951) | gut metagenome | biome: gut microbiome; feature: rumen; material: fiber-attached | host: Bos | place: Iran: Karaj | collected 2018-10 | reverse complement strand
TTATGAAAAAGAAACCGAAGCAGCAGACCGTGCCCTTTATCCGGCATTACAGCGGAACGTACGCCTACCACGCCCGCGTGCGCCGACGCGCGATCCTGCGCCGCGTAACGCGCGTCCTCGCGTTCCTTCTGCTGTTCGTGCTCGGCTATTTTATCATGCAGACGCTGCTGCTGATCTCTTCATTACCACCCGTATAAGGATAACGCAATGTATTATATTCCTTTTAATTCCAGAAAAACGTATCACAAATCTCCCTTCGGCGCAGTCGCCGCCGGCGAAGAGGTCACGTTTCGCGTGATCCTGCCGCGCGAGCTGTGCTGCCGCGGGGTGCGGCTTGTCGTCCGCGCAGACGAAGGTGAAGCGTCGTATACCGCGGCGCAGTGGGAGCGCATGGAGGGCGACGGCGAGGAATGGTGGCGCATCGTCTATACGCCAGACACGGTCGGCCTGTACTGGTACCATTTCATCTATGACACCGACTTCGGCAGCATGGAGATCCGCTGCGAGGAAAACGGACTCGGCCGGATCGCGCGCGACGCGGGCGAATGGCAGCTGACCGTTTACGACCCGGCTGTGCGCGCGCCGGAATGGGTGCGCGGCGGTATTCTGTACCAGATCTTTCCCGACCGGTTCCGCGCGTCCGGCAGTCCGAAAGAGAACGTGCCCGCTTCGCGCGTGCTGCGCGCGGATTGGGGCGCCGATCCGTTGTGGGAGCCGGACAGAAACGGACGCATCCGCAAATACGACTTTTTCGGCGGAGATCTTGCCGGCATCCGCGAAAAGCTGCCGTATCTGAAATCGCTGGGCGTGAGCTGTATCTATCTCAACCCGATCTTCGAGGCTGCGTCCAACCACCGCTACGACACGGCCGACTACGAGACGATCGATCCGCTGCTCGGCACGCCGGAGGATTTCCGCTCTCTGTGCGACGATGCGCACGCGTGCGGGATCCGTGTCCTGCTCGACGGCGTGTTCAGTCACACCGGAGACGACAGCCGTTATTTCAACAAATATGGGCACTATAAGGATACGGGCGCGTTCCAAAGCAAGGATTCGCCCTACTATCCGTGGTATAAATTCATTCGCTGGCCGCAAAGCTATGAAAGCTGGTGGGGCATCGATATCCTGCCGGAGGTGCACGAGGAAAACGAAAGCTACCGCGCCTATATCACGCATATTGCGCGGCGATGGCTGTCGATGGGCGCGGACGGCTGGCGGCTGGACGTGGCGGACGAGCTGCCTGACTGCTTCCTCGATGCGTTTTATGCGTCGGTCAAGGCGGAAAAGCCCGACGCGTACGTGCTGGGCGAGGTCTGGGAGGACGCCAGCTGCAAGATCAGCTACGGCATGCGGCGGCGCTACCTTCTGGGCGGACAAATGGACTCCGTGATGAACTATCCGTTTGCGGACGCGATCCTGCGCTTTCTGCAGACCGGCAGCGCGGAGCGGTTTCTCGACGCGGTGCTGACGGTGCTGGAAAACTATCCGCCGCAGAGCATCCACACACTGATGAATCACGTCGGCACGCATGATACGGCGCGCGTCCTGACGCGGCTGGTCGGCGCCGGATACAGCCGCAGCGCATGGAAATCCGGCGGCGGACGGCTGACGGACACGCAGCGCAGAAAGGGACTTGCGCTCCTGCGCGCGGCGGCTGCGCTGCAGTATACGCTGCCCGGCGTGCCGTGCGTGTACTACGGGGACGAGGCAGGCATGGAAGGCGGCGAAGACCCGTTCAACCGCGGCTGCTTCCCGTGGGGACGCGAGGACACGGATCTGCTCGGCTTCTACCGTGCGCTCGGCAAGATCCGGCGCGAAAACGCGTGCTTTGCGGACGGCGAATTCGTGCCGTTGTCCGCGACGCTCGGCTGTGTGGCGTTTGCGCGCGTGCGGGGCGACTCCCGCGCGGTGACCATCGTTAACCGCAACGAGCATCCCATCGATTACTACCTGCCCCCTCAGTGGCTGGATCTGCACACGACGTTCGGTGCGGCGCGTCCCGACGCGCAGACCGTCCGTCTGGACGCCTGCGGCGCGGCGCTGCTGACAAAGTAAAGGCTTTTGACCCGATAAAAGGAGATCGCTATGTGGAACAAATTGCAGACTTTCCGTACCGCCCGACAGCGTGAACGCCGTCGGCTCGGTCGGTTTTTCGGTGCGGCCGCCGTGTTCTTGGTGCTGTTTCTGGCGGTATGCGCCGTCTATATCGGCATCCATTCCGGCGGATTCTCGTTCGACACGGACGAAGCGTCCTCCTCCGAAACAGAAGTATCGCAGGCGGTCGAAAACGTATCCGGTGTGAAGAATCTTCTGCTCCTTTGCGCGTCGCAGGACAAAACGGAGATCCGTTTCCTGGCCGTCGTACAGATCAATTTCGACGAGAATTCCTATTCCGTCTGCGCGTTCTCTCCGCGCGAAGCCGCCAATACCGGCGACCGCTTCGGCAGCTTTCTCGAGCATTATCAGGCAGGCGGCGTCAAGCAGCTGATCCGCGCCGTCGAAAAGGTCAGCGGCATCCGGATCGATCGCTATATTGCGTCCGACGACAATTCCTTCAAGCGCGCGATCAACACCATGGGGCCGGTCGTCTTTTCGTTCCCGGCGCAGATCAACTACCGCGGCGCGGACTTTGCGCTCGTGCTCATCGAGGGCGAGCAGAAGCTGCGCGGCGACGATCTGCTGAAATACCTGCGGTACTGCGGTGCGCTCGGCGACGAAGGTCTGGATATGCAGGCGACGGCTCTGGGCGAGCTGTTCGTGCAGTATATCAATGAAAAGAATCTCGCAAAGCGCGACAATCTGTTCACCACGCTGATCAATTCACTGACGAGCGATATATCCGTCGTGGACTTCAAGCAGTCCAAGCCGATGCTGGAATACATGCAGGCGACGCCCTTTGACGTGCAGAGCATCCACTATTTCCGCATCATCCCGGACAAGGAGGTGCAGCCGTGAGTCGAACCGCAAGGCAGCTGCTTTGTCTGCTTTTGTGCCTGCTGCTTGCCGCTGCGTCGGGCGGCTGCGCGCTGTTTACGCAAAGCGCTCCCGATTTTTCCGGCGACACGGCGGAAATTCCCGAGGGCAGTCCCTACAAGCACTATTTCAAGCGTCTGTCGGACGCGGAAAGAATGGCCTATAATGCGATCCTGTCGGAAATCTACGCATTTCCGCAGCGCATCGAGATCCCGCTGCTGACACGGGACGAGCTGAACGAGATGTATTCCGCGCTGCTGAACGACAATCCGGATCTGTTTTTCCTCACCGGCGAATCGGTCATGCGGCAGATCAAAAAACGTTCGTATATCTATCCGACGTACAGAATGGGGATCGCAGATTACGACGCGATGTCCAGCAAGTGCGGCCGGATCGCCGCGCAGATACTGGACGATGCGCGCAAAAAAGATTCCGATTTTGACCGCGAGCGCTTGATCCACGACCGCCTGATCGCAGCGTGCAGCTACTCCGACGATGAAGCCGATCTGTACAGAAGCACGATCTACGGCGTGCTGTGCGGCGCGGAGGCCGCGTGCGAGGGATATGCCAAAACGGCAAAGTATCTGCTTGACGCCCTTGACATCCCCTGCTTCGTCGTTCTCGGGAATTCTACGCCTCCGGGCAGCCGCACGCAGAGCCACATGTGGAACGCCGTTCAGCTGGACGGAGAGTGGTACCATCTCGATTTGACGTGGGACGATCCCGTGCTGGAAAAGGGCGGCGATCTGATTCGCTATTCCTTTTTCAACGTCACGGACGAGGTGATCGGCAAAACGCACAAGGATTACGACACGGGCGTTGCGTGCAGCGCAACGAAAGACAATTTCTTCGTGCGGGAAAAGCTGCTGTTTACCGCGTTCGGCGACGAGGAGATGAAGCAGGCCGTTTCCTTTGCAGCGCAGCTTCTCGACGCGGGCAGCGACGGCTTCCAACTGCGCTTCGCCGACAAAAGCGCGTATGAAAGCGCACAGAAAGCGCTCTTTGACGAGGGTGCGATCTACTCGCTGCTCAAACAGATCGAAAAGAAAACGGCACAGTCGTTTGCAACCGATCAGGGGACCTATTTCACGACGGACGAGGACTATACGATTGAAATCCTGCCGGTACGGTAAAGGAGAAAAGCTATGGATATGCAGAAAATCGAACGCGCGGTACGCGACATCCTTGAGGCGATCGGCGAAGATCCCGACCGCGAGGGTCTGGTGGAAACGCCTGCCCGCGTGGCGCGGATGTACGCGGAGATCTTCGCGGGGCTGGAGGAAGACCCGCACAAGCATCTGAAGATCTTTGAAGAGCAAAAGGGCGACGAAATGGTGATCGTGCGGGATATCCCGCTGTACTCGATGTGCGAGCATCACCTGATCCCGTTCATGGGCAAGGCGCACATCGCCTACATCCCCAGCGACGGCAAGGTGATCGGCCTGTCGAAGCTCGCGCGGATCGTGTCGACGTACGCCAAGCGTCCGCAGCTGCAGGAACGGCTGACGGCACAGATCGCAGACTTTTTGTACGCCGAGCTGTCGCCCATGGGCGTGGCGGTCGTGATCGAGGCGCAGCATCTGTGCATGACGATGCGCGGCGCGCGCGCGGCCGGAAGCGAAACCCGCACGTCCGCTCTGCGCGGCGTGATGCGCAGCGACGCGCGCACGCGTGCGGAGGTGCTCGCGCTTCTGAAGGAGTAACAGACATGTTTGAAGGAAAGAATTTCCGTTTTGAACGCGGAAAACGAACATACGTCATGGGCGTACTGAACGTAACGCCGGATTCCTTTTCGGACGGCGGCACGTTTCTCAACGCCGCGGATGCGCTGCGCCGTGCCGCCGCGATCCAGTCGGAAGGTGCGGATATTCTGGATATCGGCGCGGAATCCACGGCGCCGGGACGTTCGCCTGTGACGAGCGGCGAGGAAATCGAACGGCTGCGTCCGATCCTCAAAACGCTGTGCGAATCGCTGGAGATCCCCGTCTCGGTCGACACGCGCCACGCGGAAACGGCAGCGTGGGCGCTCTCTCAGGGCGCGGCGATCGTGAACGACGTGTCAGGCGTTTTTTCTCCCGACATGGCCGAGGCCGTCCGCCGCAGCGACGCGGGCTGGATCGTGACGCACGGCATGGACGCGAACGTACAGAGCGACGACAATCCGCTGCCGCAGGTACGCGCGTTCTTTAAGGAGATGCTGCGCCGTGCCGAGGAGGCGGGACTGCGCAAAACGCAGCTTTGCATGGATCCCGGCATCGGCTTCGGCAAGAGCCGCGCAGGCGATTTCGCCGTGCTGCGCGATCTGCGGCAGCTCGACGTGGGCTGCGCCGTGCTCGTCGGTGCGTCGCGCAAGCGGCTGATCGGCGAAGCGAGCGGAGAAAAGGATCCGCAAAAACGGCTTGCCGGCACCGTCGCCTGTCATACGGCGGCGATCGCGGGCGGCGCGGATATCCTGCGCGTGCACGACGTCGCTGAGGGCGTGCAGGGCGCGCGCGTCGCGGACGCGCTGTACCGTGTCCCGAAGCCGGCGCAGACGGGAAAGATCCTGCTGCACGACTTGCGTATATTTGCATACCACGGCGTCAACCCCGAGGAAAAGCAGTACGGTCAGACGTTCCTCATTGACGCCGATCTGACCGTAGATCTTGCCGCAGCGGTGCGTGGCGACGATCTCGCGCAAACCGTCAACTATGCCAAGGCCGCCAAGACCATTCGTCAAACGCTGACCGAACAGCGGTTCGATCTGATCGAGACGGCGGCGGAAGAAACGGCACGCGCGCTGTTGTGCGCCTATCCCGCCATCCGACGGCTGCGGCTGCGGCTGAAAAAACCGGACGCGCCGATGAAGGCAGAGTGCGCGTTTGCCGCAGTGGAAATAGAAAGGAAGAGAACGCCATGAGCAAAGTCGTACTGGGTCTCGGCTCCAATCTGGGAGACCGTCTGCAAAATCTCCAATTTGCCGTCGACACGCTGCGGCGCGCGCCGAAAACGCAGATCGTCGCCGTATCGCGCGTCTACGAAACGGAGCCGGTCGGCTACGACGAACAGCCGTATTTTCTCAACGCCGCCGTTCTGCTGGAGACCGATCTGTCGCCGAAAACCGTGCTGGGCATCTGTCTCGGCATCGAAGCGGCTGCCGGGCGCGAGCGCAAAATCAAAAACGGGCCGCGCATCCTCGATCTGGACGTGCTGCTGTACGAAAACGTCAAAAGCGACAGCTTTGAGCTGACGCTGCCGCATCCGCGCATGCTTGAACGCGCGTTCGTGCTGCTGCCGCTTTACGACCTGTTCCCGTCCGGACGCGCGCTGGGGATCCACTTCGGCGGCACGCTGCGCGACATGGACACGTCCGGCGCGCAGGTCACGCTGTATACGCTTAAAGGGGAGGAACAGACCGATGGAGTTTAAGAAGACAAATATCCGCAAGATCGATCAAAGCGCCGTGCGCAGCCTCGCGGAGGACTGGGCGCTCGTGACTGCCGGCACCAAGGATGCTTTCAACACCATGACCGTCAGCTGGGGCGGTCTGGGCGAGATCTGGGGCAAGGATGCGGCGTTCATCTTCATCCGTCCCGGCCGGTACACGTTCGGGTTTCTGGAGGCAAACGACCGCTTCACGATCAGCTTTTTCGGCGGTGCGCAGAAAAAAGCGCTGGCGCTCTGCGGCAGCATAAGCGGACGGGATACGGACAAGGTGAAGGAAGCGGGACTGACGCCCGTTTTCGACGACGGCACGACCTATTTCGACGAGGCGACGCTCGTGCTCAAGTGCCGCAAGATGGCCGCATACGACCTGACGCCGGACGGCTTTCTGGACGCAGCCGTCGCCGACAACTACGACGGCGCCGACTACCACAGGATGTATATTGCCGAAATCGAAGAAACGCTGACGAAATAACCTGCAGCGCCCATATTTTAACTATTGACAAATACGGATTCTTCTGTTAGTATTATAGGTGTTTAATTGGGATAATGTCATTTTGTACTTATAAGAGGTGTACGATTATGAAAAAGTTATTTGCCCTTTTGCTGGCGGTTTTGGTTGCGCTGAGCTGCTCGATCGCAGTCGCGGCTGTCGATCCGACTTACCCCAGCCCCACGGCGCCCACCATCATCCCGCCCAAGCCGGATGAGCCCCCGACGGGCGAGCATCCGACGAATCCCGGCGGCACGACGTCTCCCTCCGGCAGCACGACGACTCCCTCCGGCAGCACCACCCAGCCTGTCGTGACGAAGCCGACGACGCCCGGTTCGACCCGTCCTACCACTCCCTCCACCACGCCCGGCGGTTCCACCGTCACCGGCACGGCCAAGCCCGACACCAATCCCGAATCTCCCAAGACGGGCGACACCGGCGCGGAAGTGTTCCTGTTCTCTGCGATCGCCATGACCGGCGCGTGCGCCCTGGTGCTCCTGCGGAGAAAAAAGGACGAACAGTAAACGGTTTCATTCCGCATCCGGCGGTATCCGTTTGATTTTGCGCATGAACCTGCAGCTGCATTTTATGTGCGGATGCAGGTTTTCGTATGCCGGGAGGTGAGTGTTTGCGTTCCGATTCCAATCGCCGCAGATCGGTCGTGATCGTGCTGATCGTTCTGCTGCTCCTGCTGCTTTGTGCCGGCGCGTTTTTCGGCGTGCGGCTGTACCGTGATTATCTCGCGCGCAAGCAGTACGAAGATCTCTCCGAAAGCTATACCGTTTCCACGACCGCGGACACGCGTCCCGTAAACCCCGTGGATTTCGAGTCGCTGGAGGCGCGCACCACCGAGATCTACGCGTGGATCGTTGTGCCGAATACCGAGATCGAGCTGCCCATCCTGCAAAGCTGTGCGGATGATCTGTACTATCTCAACCGCGATCTCGACGGCAAATACTCGCGTCTCGGGTCGTTGTTTACACAGTCCAAAAACAACCGGGATTTTTCCGATCCCGTGACGGTGATCTATGGCCACAACTATTTTTCCGGCGGCATGTTCACCAATCTGCACTACTTTGAAGACAAGGACTTTTTCAGCGATAACGAGTATTTCTACATTTACACGCCGACCCGCAAACTGACGTACCGCATCGTATCGGCATATAAGTATGACGACCGCCACATCCTCAACTCGTTCGATTTTTCGGACGAGCAGGTTCGCCGGGAATACTTTGATTCCGTGCTGAATCCGAAAGCGATGCTGCGCAACGTACGCGAAGGCGCCGTGCTGGAGACAGACGACAAGCTCGTCGTCCTGAGCACGTGCCTGACCGGCGGGTACAGCGGACGATATTTAGTGAATGGAGTTTTGGTCAACGATGAGCAAACCAAGTGAGCCGAACGAGGAGAGACCGAACGGTCGGGATTATCCCGATGCGTCCTCCCCTTCGCAGCGCAGCGGCAGCTCCGGCAGTTCGCATCACAGCGGCTCCGGCAGCTCACATCACAGCAGCTCCGGCAGCTCACACCACGGCAGCTCCGGCAGCTCACACCACAGCAGCTCCGGCAGCTCACACCACAGCAGCTCCGGCAGCTCGCATCACAGCAGCTCCGGCAGCTCGCACCACAGCAGCTCCGGCAGCTCGCACAGCAGCGCGTCACACACGTCTGCGGGCGAAACGCACCGCTCCTCCAGCAGCCATTCTTCCTCCTCGCATCATCACCACATGACGGAAAACGAGCAAAAGATCGACGCTCTGGTTCAAAAGTATACGTTCGTCCCGGAAACCGAGACGGCGCTCGATGCGGACGATCATAAAACGGGGCGCCATCACCGCCACAGCAGACGCTTCAGCCGCAGGCGGAGGATCAAGCGTGCTCTGATCGTGCTGGTCAGTATTCCGCTGGCGCTGATTCTGATTGCGGCGTCGGTATTCGGCGTGCTGAACGTGCTCGGCAAGCGGCAGCTTCAGAAGGATGCCGGCGGCGTGCAAACGAATCCCTACTCCGTAACGTACGACGAGGGCAAGACGGTCGAATACAACGGCGTTACGTACACGCTCAACGAAAACCTCGTCACGGTCGCGGCGATCGGCATGGACCGCGAATCGTTCGGCCTCACGGACAACAAGATCGGCACGGCCGGTCAGGCAGACTTCATTCTGATCGTGACCATGGATATGAAAAGCGGGCTTGTCTCGTCCATCATGATTCCCCGTGACACGATGGTCGACGTCGACCAGTTTACCACCGACGGCCAGTACGTCGGTGTGGAAAATATGCAGATCTGTCTTTCCTTCGCCTATGGCGACGGCGGCGAAACCAGCAGCCGCAACGTCCTGACCAGCGCGCAGCGCGTACTCTACGGCATACCCGTGCACCTGTACGGCGTGCTCGATCTCAGCGGCATCCCCGCACTCAACGACGCGATCGGCGGCGTGAGCGTTACGCTGCAGGAAAACTTCGGCAGCTCCTACGCAGGCGACCGCATCACCCTGCACGGCTCGCAGGCGGAATCGTTCGTCCGTGCCCGTGATACGAGCCGCATGGATTCCGACGCGCCGAGACGCGCGCGGCAGATCCAATACGTACGCGCTTATATCGACAAGGCTATGCATGCGGCGATCCGCGATCTGGGCGTCATCCGCCGGCTGTACAATACGGCAATGGAATACGCGTTCACAAACGTCAGCCTTTCGAGGGCGACGTACATCGCCACCACTTTGCTGTCAAAGGGCGTAAACCTCAGCGACGTGAAAACGCTCGCCGGCACGCTGCAGCCGGGCGATCCGTATGCGGAGTATATCCTGGACGAAAAAGCCGCGTTCGAGACCGTTCTGAGCGTGTTCTACACACCCGTCCTTGGCGAATAATACAAGAAAAAAATACGATGCATAATTTTTTGCAATCCGTTCAAACTACTGCCGAGAGCAAAGTCTGAAGGAGTGATTGCATGAAAAAGAGCATGATATTGGCCGCGGCCGCGCTCGTGCTGTGCGTTGTTTTAGCTTCGTGCGGAATGGACGGCACACAGGACAAAACGACGACCACGACAACCGTTCGGGACGCGGGCACGACGACGACAACGGAACGCCGCATGGACGACGTGATCCGCGACAACGGCGAAACCGTTTCCGAAATGTTTTCCGAAGGGTTCAGCGAGCTGCGCGACAGCAGCTTCCTCGATCCGCAAAACGGAATCGTTTCCGATACCCAGTCCAACTGACCGGTGCGCACGGGGCGATGCAGGACATCGCCCCATCCGCGCCGGTTTCTGCTTTGATGACGTGCGTACAAGGGCAAAGAAAAGGTTCTTCACGGAATTGTGTAGGATGCATATCCGGACTGATTGATCCACGCGTGTAGGGCACGGATATATCCGTGCCGAATAGATTGTTCCCCGCATCGCGGCACGCATGTATGCGTGCCCTACATGCAAACAAAATGAAGTGAAGTATCCCACAAAAATCCGTGAAGAGGGAAAGAAAAAGCCTCCCTTTCGGGAGGCTTTTTGTATTTGCGCTTGCGCTTACGTCCACAGAGACGTGATGAACATCGGCGACGCGTGATCGGCTTTTCGGAAGCCGCAGTTCTCGTAAAAATGCATTTCTTCATCGTACGCGATCACCGCGATCCGCAGATACGACGCGTACTTCTCTTTGACCATGTCGACGAGCGTTCTGCCGACGGTCAGCCCGTGGTAGCGCGGGTCGACGAGCAGATAATGCACGTAGGCGTTCATGATCCCGTCATCCATGGCGCAGATCATGCCGATCAGCACGTCGCCGTCCCACGCGGAAAAGACCGTTTGGAAGTTCCGCATGGCGACCGCCAGCCTGTCGGGGAAATGCCCCGACGACCACTCCACAGAGAGGAACAGCCGCTCGAGATCCTTTTCCCGAAAATCATGCGTGTCGCGGTAGGTGATCGTCATGTGTTTACCTTTCATAAAGCGGAATTTGTCGGGCTGCGCCCGAAATGATTTGACGCTTCGCGTCGTGAATTGGCTTCGCCATGAATTGTTGCTTCGCAACATGATTTGC
>JAEEGL016527852.1_pt1 | contig 10932 bp, 9 predicted proteins | sample 9134231 | NCBI WGS metagenome assembly JAEEGL01 (sample SAMN16246548, study PRJNA631951) | gut metagenome | biome: gut microbiome; feature: rumen; material: fiber-attached | host: Bos | place: Iran: Karaj | collected 2018-10 | reverse complement strand
TGGAGCAGAAGACCGCCCGTCTGGCCATGGAGGAGAAGCAGGAGAGCAAGCGCCGCAAGACGCTGCAACGTGAGCTGGAATGGGTCCGTATGGCCCCCAAGGCACGTCACGCCAAAGGCAAAGCCCGTCTGGCCGCCTACGACCGACTGCTCAACGAAGACGTCAAGGAAAAGGAACAGAACCTTGAGATATTCATCCCCAACGGCCCGCGCCTGGGCAACAAGGTGCTGGAGGTCAACGGCGTCAGCAAGGCCTACGGCGACAAGCTGCTTTACGAGAACCTCACCTTCTCGCTGCCGCCCGCCGGTATCGTGGGCATCATTGGTCCCAACGGCTGCGGCAAGACCACCCTCTTCCGCCTCATCATGGGTCTCGAAAAACCCGACACCGGTACCTTCGAGGTGGGCGAGACCGTCAAGATTGGATATATCGACCAGCAGCATGCCGAGATTGACCCCGAGAAGAGCGTCTATGAGATGATTTCCGGCGGCAACGAGAACCTGCAAGTGGGAGGTCGTCTCGTCAACTCAAGAGCCTATATCTCAAGATTCAACTTCAGCGGCACCGACCAGAGCAAGAAGGTCGGCGTCCTCTCCGGCGGTGAGCGCAATCGCCTCCACCTGGCCCTCACCCTCAAGAGCGAGGCAAACGTGCTGCTCCTCGATGAGCCTACCAACGACATCGACGTCAACACCATGCGGGCGCTCGAGGAGGGCTTGGAGAACTTCGCCGGATGCGCCGTCGTCATCAGCCACGACCGCTGGTTCCTCGACCGTATCTGCACCCACATACTGGCCTTCGAGGGCGACTCGCAGGTCTACTTCTTCGAGGGCGGATACACCGAGTATGAAGAGAACCGCAAGAAGCGACTTGGCGACGACATGCCGCACCGCATCCACTATAAGAAACTCAAAGCATAGAATATCAACCTTTTAAAATACACTATTATGAAAGCAATCAAAATGATGATGTTTGTGGCTGCCGCCACAATGCTGTTCGCTTCTTGCAACAAGGACGAACTCGACCTCGAAAACAACCAGCTCCGCTACGATGGTACCGTCTACAATATGGTGAGCAGCGCCTCGAGCGACACCGACGGAAGCTATGTGTCGTTCGGCTCGGTGGGCAAGGAAGTGCTCTTCCAACTCTCGGGCACTTTCGACCAGACGGCCCTCAACCGCACCTACGACCTCACCGTGGCTGCCGAGGATGTGCACTATGCTATTGACTTCTGGAGCGAGGCGTTGGCACTCAACTTCTCGTTCGACATGAACCACGGCACGTTCCACGGCGGCATGGAGGGTGTGCCCGAAGGCGAGTCTATCTTCAGCGAAGGCTCCTGCCGCATCGACTATGACAACGAAGGTCTCACCATTACTCTCGACGGTACGCTGAAGAACGGCAAGGAATTGGCTTTCAAAGTCTTTGTTCCCAAGGCCGAAATGCAAATGATGTAAAAACCGTATTGACGGATGAAACGCGCTAGCGGCTCCGCCATCCGGTGGGGCCGCTATCTTCACAACAAAGATGAATAACAACAAAGAAATACCCGTGCTGCTGCTCACCGGCTACCTTGGCAGCGGCAAGACCACCCTCCTCAATCGCATCCTCAACAACAAACGAGGCATCCGCTTTGCCGTCATTGTCAACGATATCGGCGAGGTGAATATCGACGCCACCCTCATCCAGCAAGGCGGTGTCGTCAACCAAAACGACGACAGCCTCGTGGCGCTGCAGAACGGATGCATCTGCTGCACGTTGAAGGTCGACCTCGTCAATCAGCTGCGCGATATCGCCAACATGGAACGTTTCGACTATATCGTCATCGAGGCCAGCGGCATCTGCGAGCCGGAACCCATCGCGCAGACTATCATCTCAATACCCACGATGGCCGAAGGCTTCAACGTCGAGCCTCGCCTCGATTGCATCGTCACCGTCGTCGACACCCTCCGCATGCGCGACGAGTTCGAAGGCGGCCAGCTCCTTATCCGCCCCGGCATCGACGACGAGGACATCGAAAACCTCGTGGTACAGCAAATCGAGTTCTGCAATATCGTGCTGCTCAACAAAGCCGCCGAGGTGACCCCCGAGGAGTTGGGGCGCACGCGCCAGATAGTCCGCACCCTGCAGCCCAAAGCCGAGATTATCGAATGCAACTACGGCGACGTCGACTTCGACAGAATTCTCAACACCAACCTCTTCGACTTCGACGCCACCGCCACTTCGGCCACCTGGATTCAGGAGGTGGAAAGCGGTGCCGACGAGCATCATCACGACCACGACGAGCACCATCATCATGAGCATCACCACGACCACGACGAGGAGGGCGAGGCCGAGGAATATGGCATCGGCACCTACGTCTATTTCCGTCGCCGTGCCTTCGACCTGGGCGCCTTCGACGACTGGGTGGCACGACGCTGGCCCAAGGGTATCATCCGCAGCAAAGGCATCTGCTACTTCGACGACGAGCAGGACAAATGCTACCTTTTCGAGCAGGCCGGCAAGCAGGTGAGCCTGCGCGATGTGGGACGCTGGTTCGCCACGATGCCCGCCGACGAGCTGCGCGAAGCCCTGCAACGCGACCAGCAGCTGCAGCGCGACTGGGACGACTTCTACGGCGACCGCATGCAGAAGCTCGTCTTCATCGGCCAGCACCTCGACAAAGAACTCATCGAACGCACCCTCGACGAATGCCTGGTGTAGAAATCATGAGAACCGTCGAAAAAGCCATTCTTAACCGCACCACCTTGCTGGTGGGCGATGCCGCCATGGAACGCATCGCCGCTGCCCGCGTCATCATCTTCGGCGTCGGCGGCGTTGGGTCGTGGTGCGCCGAAAGCCTGGTGCGCAGCGGCATCCGCAGCCTCACCATCGTCGATTCCGACCGCGTGTGCATTACCAACGTCAACCGCCAGTCGATGGCCACCACTCGCACCGTGGGGCGGGTCAAGGTCGAGGCTCTCAAGGAGCGTCTGCTCGAGATAAACCCTGCCGCCGATATCACCGCCGTGCAGGAAATATTCAGCGCCGACACCGCCGACAGCTTCCATCTCGAGGAATACGACTACATCATCGACGCCATCGACAGCCTGAAAGACAAGCTGGAACTCATCCTACGCTGCACACAGAAAGGGCAACAGCCACTACCCACTTTCTACTCCTCGATGGGCGCCGCCCTTAAGATGGACCCCACGCAGGTTCGTGTCAGCGAATTCTGGCAGGTCGACGGTTGTCCGTTGGCTGCCGTCTTGCGGCGCCGCATGCGCAAGCAGAAACGCTTTCCCGGACGCAAGTTCCAATGCGTGTGGGGTCCCGAGGTGCTGCCCAACCTGGGGCAGGCACGTTCCTGCGGCACCGACGCCTGCATGTGTCCCAAAGCCGCTTCGGGCGACGGTCGTGCCGACCTACTCAACCACGAGTGGTGCTCCTCCAAAGCCCAGATCAACGGTACCACAGCACACATCACCGCCCTCTTCGGCTTCACCCTCGCCGGCCTCGTCATCCAAGACCTCTACCGCAAAGCCTGATTTTGATTGAATAATAATAAGAAAGCCCCGCCGAAATGACGGGGCTTCTCTTGTTGTATCGTTGCGACCGATTACTCTTCCTCGGCGGCGGCTTCCCCGTAGGCTTTGAGGAGGGCCTGCTGTGGTATGCCCATGACCCCTGAAAGGGTGATGAATACCTTGAGAATAAAAAAAGATGCAGTGAATAGTACCGCTGAATTTGAATTTAATCTAGCGAATCTGCCTCGATAGAGGCTTTGAACACCGCTGAATCAAGATAAACTTAGTGAAAAACGTCGGCGGGGACGAGTTGACTCGCTTTATCTAATTTAACTTTGGCGTGCTGTCGGCAAAGCGGACGGCACACCACGTGACCTCCGGTTCGTGGCTGCTGTGCTGTAGCTGCCGAGTTTGACGAGGCAAGGTCGTTGGGAAGCAGCTCGATTTTGGACACGACGTGGGGAAGCAGGCCCGTGCAGGGGGATGAGGAAGCCGCCGCCGTGGAGTAGTTCCTTGTTCCGCGTGGTGCACCGGTGGCCAACAGCCAACGGTTAAGCCCCGCAGCATTATCAGCAAAGGGCGGCCCCATCGGGTGTCCTTTTATGCCATTCATTATTTCCTTGCTTAAAGCCTTTTTTTTGAAACACATAATATTTTTTCACCTTATTATTTAACTGTAGGATAGGTTATTTTTATCGTTTGCTGGAAATTGTCAATCTCTATCTTGCCAATACGGCCGAGTGCAGATTGTCCGAGAAGCAATGGTGCCGTCTGTCCTTTCACAACGCTGGCATGAACATTCTCCAACTCAACTTCTCCAATGGTTATTTTCCTAAGATTGACTACTGTACCAGCAACGATATCGCCTGAGGCGGTACGATAGGCTTTGCTGCCTATAACGTCTTTATCTGACAAGTAGCCATTCTTTAACATAAAGGCAGCCTCAACGGACGAGATAGTAATGTCGCTTGCTCCCGTGTCGAATATGAAGTATAGCGGTAGCCCATTGACTGTACATTTCACCTCATTTACACCATTACGATGGTTGAATGGAATGTTAGTTGTCCGTTGAACATACTGAATTGAATGCTTTCCATTTTTTGCATTATCGCGGTTTTGATTCTTTCTATACTTCTCTATAAGTTGTTTGAATTCTTTCTCGCCACGAATATTGTCCATATCATCGTCCTTCTCTATATGTGTAAATCGGTTATATCCATGTTCAAGTGCCAGCCGTAGGTAGTTTATCGCCTGTTCTTTATCACCCATCAGAGAATAAAGGCAAGCGGCATCATACAGGTTTCCCTCATAATCATAACGTAGTACGGTGTCAAGTAACCGAATTGCATTGACATCATCACCCAGGTAATGATAAGCGAAGTGCGCGCACGACAGTTCCTCCATATCAGTAGTATCCATATCAACACAACGCCTAAAGTCTTTCTGTGCTGCTGTCATATTGCCAAGTTTTCTATAGGCGCATCCTCTGACGAGATAGTTGTAGGCGTAGGTGGGATCAAGTGTGATGCTGGCCGTAAGGTCCTCAATAGCACCGTCAACGTCGCCATAGAGATCTTTAAACCAACCACGCTCATGATAATACCACGCGTTATCTGGCTCTCGTTCGATACAATATTCTATCTCCTTGAACAACGCCTCACGCTTCTTTAATTCGTAGTAGATACCATATCTTCTTTCACGGTACTCTAAATCATCAGGAGCTAATTCAATGGCCATACTGGCATTTTGCAGCGCATCGTTGTATTTCCCCATTTTTTGATAGCAGCGAGCCGCTGCATCGTACAAAGCGGCATCCTTGTCTTTCGCTATGGCTTGCTCATAGTACTCAATAGCAGCATCATATCTCCCAGCATCCTCCGACACCACTCCCAGACAGTAGAACCAATATGGATTGTTGGGTTCCACCTTCTGCTGTACCTTCAGACGGCTCACGATGGTCACATACGACGAGTCGGCCAGTTCCCTCATGTGCTGGAATGCTTTGTCTCCACTATCCAGGCTGAGAGCAGTGACCACATCCGCTGCCGCCTCTTCAAATCGTCCAAGAGCGATATACGACTCTGCCCGAAAAGCATAGGCCGAAGAGTAATCGTCCTGCAACCCAATGGCTTTGTCATACAATGCAACAGCTTCTTCATAATGGCCTTGCATCTTGGCATTCCGTCCCATGGCGACGTAGCCCAACGGCTCACCTGGCTTTATGCGTATGCATTCCTTAAAATCTTTGTCGGAAAGATCATATTGTTTTCGACTGTAATGAAATTCGCCACGTTGATAAAAGCGTCCGGCATTGCCTGGCTCTGCTTTTACGGCAGCGTTGTAATCAGCCAACGCCTTATCGTATTGCTCAAGATGGTTGTATGCTGCGGCACGCGAAGCGTAGGAAAACCCAACATACTCTTTATCTTTCTTTGGAAGATGTTCCAGCGCCGTAGTAGCATGAGTGATAGCATTCCCATACTCCTCGTTGATGACATCTGCCCAAGCGAGTTGAGCAAATGCATAGCCGTTTTCCGGGTTAGCATCGATCTCTTTCCCTATCCAGTATGTCATCTCGGCAATATCCTCTTTTTCCAGAGCCTCCATAGCCCGCGACATATTGGCAGTGTTCATCCCTTCACGTATTGGCACTTTCTTGCTATTATTGCATGACAACAGCAGGGTTGAGAGCAACATAATGCAGATAATTCTTTTCATTTTTGATTCCTCCTTATTTATTGTTTGTTTCTGTATTTATTCGTCCATCAAAAGTTCCATCTTCTTTTTCAAGTCGACAGGCTCGTCCTTTTTCCCAATTTTGCGGACCTTTTTTGTAAAAGTGCCAAAAATGTCCTTGTCTTTTGCTTCGAGAAGCATCTTTTCAAATTCCTCAGATGTCACGGCCGTGTTGTTGAATGCATCGGCCAACACTTTGTCCTGGTCGCCTTCCTCACTCTGAATCTGCAGCTCTTTGGTAAGTGCACCTTGGCGAATCATGGCATATACCGGAATGTATTCCGGACAGAGTCTGCTCAAGCGCTTGCAAGTGTCTATATTGGGCTTCCCCATCTGTTGGAAGAGTTTAGCCTCAAAAAGGAGTTGTTTCTTGTCAATCTGGATTCTGTCCTCCGATGTCTTCGACACCTCCCGAATGTTATGCACGACCTCGAGGGCTTCTTCATAGCACCCGATGGCATATAACGCTTTTGCCTTGACAAACATGGCCTCCGGGCAATTCCTTCTGGCCAAGACCAAATCGACATAACCTATTGCCTCTTTATGACGATTGCCGTATTGGCACAATACAGCGTTCAGGAAATTACAGGTCATAGTGCAATCCTTCAGCAATGGGATGTTATTGGTGACACTATGCAGACATTCGTCGTCCAGCATCACATCAAACATCTTCTTGCCCATGAGCGCGGCATTGCGCAAGTCACCATGAGTAATCTTCCGTATCATTTCGTGCATACAGTCTATCGCAGCACTGTCGTAGTCTTTCTGCGAAAGGTGTGCATAGAAATCCTTGCCGAAACTCAGTTCATCGTCAATCATGGCCGTGTCGTTGAATGTGTTTGAAAAAGCACGTATCTCCTCGTTCTGTTTGATGTCGTATTGAGAGATTCGCCTGCTCAAGGTAAGTCCCTCCAAGGTACGCATGCGGCTGATGGCAACGTAGGCCTGTCCTGGCATGAAGGTACCACGCGAGAGGTCGAAATGCATGCGGTCAAATGTCATCCCCTGCGACTTGTGGATGGTGATTGCCCACGCCAGACGCAACGGATATTGCGTGAATGTCCCAACCACCTCGGTTTCCACCTTGTGCGACTCTTTGTCATATACTTTCTCTAATGACTCCCACGTCATCTTTTCCACCCTTACCTCTTTCCCGTTCTCCAGCAGCACAGTGATAGAGTTTTCGGTCAACTCCTTCACCTTGGCGATGGTTCCGTTGGCACAGCCGTGGGTGTAGTCGTTGCGACAGAAGATAACCTGGGCGCCCACCTTAAGTTTCAATACTGCCGGTGCAGGGATGTCCTGAGTCTTGATTTCCCCTGTCTTCTCTCCTTCGTAGCAGAATTCTTCCCCGCTGAGTGCTGCCAGTTTGGCCTCATTGATATTGTCGGCGGTATCATTGCGACTCGTCAGCGTGATGGCATAGTCGCCCGATGATGTGCCATCGACAATATGCTGGTTGAGCACATCAAGGTCATCCGTGGTGTTCTCACCCATTCTCATCCTGTTCAGAATATTGAGGAATTTCTCATCATTCTGGCGATACACGTGGGTGAATTCAATCTTGGGGAGATTCATTCGTTTCAACACATGGGCCTTGTAAAAATAGGGGGTGCCTTTGCCGTACAGATCCCACAGCATTTCTTCGTCAGCAGAGCCTCTTTTCACTACCGGAGGCAACTGGAACAGATCTCCAACAAACACCACCTGCTTGCCCCCAAACGGAAGGTGGGTACTGAAAACGGCTCGCAGAAAACGGTCGATACCATCCACCAAGTCGCTACGCACCATAGACGCCTCGTCGATGATGATGGTGTCAATCCTCTGTAACAGCAGCCGTTTCTCAAACGACACTTCCATGCGTGTATATGGGCCTATCACCTCCAGTGGAAAGCCAAAGAAGGAGTGTATTGTCTGCCCTCCTACGTTAAGGGCAGCGATTCCCGTAGGCGCAAGGACGAGGAAGTTCTTGTTTATCTCCTTTTGAATCCTCTTGACAAAAGTGGTCTTGCCGGTACCCGCCTTGCCTGTGATAAAGAGGCTGGTGTTTGTGTTGGCAACAAGGTCGTATGCTTTCTGCTGCTCTATGTTGCATTTGTCAATCTGGAAGTCTGCCATACGTGATTGTACTTTGTTCTCGTTTTCGAGTGCAAAAGTACAACCATCTAACGCAGCCAATTTGCGTAAAAAAATCCTACATATCGTAATATGCAGGATTTGAATATCAGAAAATACACTTATGGCTTTCTCTTACCATCTGATTACTCTATCATGTCAGGATTTAACCAAGATTCTTCAGGCTTTGCTATTAATCGCGCATCTTGATATACCTCATCTAACCCAAGAATTGTTTCGGGCGTATATAACTTTTCATTTGCATGGGGAGTTAGTACTAAAGCAAAATCTGGTTTGCCGGAATATGAATTTTCTAAATATATCGGCATTAACAACTGGATCCTGTTTGCAGTAGGATAGTACATCGGCACGATAAACTTATAATTTCGTTGTGCTATACTTCTTGCTAGTTCTATTGCAGTATCAAGTGTTCGACCCAACGAATCCGTTGTCATATTATGGTATTTTTCTGGAAATCTTTCCTTACGATCTCCTATAATATGTTCAGATTTTATCATATCTAAATCTATCTCCCAGTCCCAATGGAAAAAAATCTCATTAATATCCTTAAAAAACTCTGGCGGCAAAGGCTTTCTTGATGACTCAAACCCCATCTCCCTCATTTTCAATTTGGCTGGTTGTGTTTCAAGGTCGCTTATATATATCTTGTTAGATATTTCTAAAATAGTGCCAACAAGAAACAATTCTTTTCCCCATATGTTAATAAGATTTGTGTTGAACCATACTTTACTATTGCTTTCGTTGGTTATTATCCTATCAGGATAGTTTAACACATCTTGCTCATAGAAAAGTCTGTCCAATTCAAACTGTAGATAGGATTTCAATATAGGGTATTTAAAAGTATCGTCTTTTTTATGTTTGAATTCCCATGGCTCAGGAATGATATCTCCCTTAAGTTTTTCAAAAAAGATGTTGCATTTCTCTATAGAATCAAAAACCATACGCCCCACATAGAACTGTTCTCTTAAATCTTGAGCGGCTTTGAAATCATTTTCTGTTCCCCAACTAATTCCCTCAAAACGTCCTTTGAAATTTTTTGTAAACCACCCAACAATATGCCCTTCGTCGGTATTTATATTCGTGCTAAATTTGACGAATTTTCCTGTTTTTTCATTTGTGGGTATGCCGTCTTTACTTGTATAGCCAGCACCATTGTAATATTCAATTTTGGAATTAATATATTCCCTGATATTAACCTCAGTTATATCAATACCACAAATGCTTTTTAGTTTTTCCCAGCATGTTGGATCGATGTCTCCATATTTTTTCATTCCAAGGTCACTTTGCCACATAACCCCAGAAAATATTGCACCTTTCTTCGTGTAATATCCATAGACGTCATTTCCTTTGACATCTTGCCATGGCAATTTGAACCGAAATCCTGATGCAAATTCTTCTTCTGTGATATTCCCATCATTATCTATAAATTCCTTTTTAAAAACATCTGACTCTATGAATGTGTTTATTTCATTCAAAGTTATTTTGCGGCCAATTAATTGAGACAGAAACGAAACACAATTCTGTCCCTTTTCGTTAGGCTTTAGATTTGTTACCCAACCTAATTTTAGCAACCCAAATTTATTTTCCATAATTCAATAATTATTATTTGTGTGTTTTCTTTAAATATTATTCTATCTCTTGTTTAAGTGGTCTATAAATACCAAGTTCCACGCAATGTGTTCCATCAGTATCAGAAGTAACAACACCTTTCATTGGGGTATCAATGACAACATCACAAAAGTACTCGTCTTTAGCAAGGCCATCTTTCTTGGTTTTATGTAAACAGTTACTACAATATGGAATCATATTTTCAAACCTTTGAGTTTTAATTACATCTTTTGTTGTGTTTCTTATGTTCGTTTTTTCACGGGCAAAGTTACAAATAATAATTTGATATACCAAGAAAAATCTTGTTTTCGTTTGCAAAAGTATAATCGCCCTGCGCAACTTATTTGCGCGGAATCCACATTTCTACTTGTCGAGTTTCGGATTTGTCATATAGGTTTGCCCTGGTGAGTGGCTTGGTTTGGTGCGTAGGAGTATTCCGTCGGCCACCAAATCAGGAATAATTGAATTTTGCAGATAGTCTGGGCTCTTTCTTAGAAGTGTTGCTAATTCATCAATAGAATGATCAACAATACATACTTCAATGATGCACTCCCGCAACTGTTCTTTTGTCATTCTCGGCTTGACTTTCTTTTTGACTAATCTGTCGACTATTCGCTTGTTCTCCATCAAATGGTCAGTTGCAACATTGTCACCGGAAGTTCCAATATTAGTTCCAACATTAACCCCGTTAGTTGTGTTGTCTATCAATTTATTAGCATCAATATTAGTTGTATCATTAGTTCCAACATTAGTTGCAACATTAGTTCCAATATTATCACGCCAAATGGTGGTGACAAACTCGGCGCTCAAGTCTATTTCTGGAGCCAGGAGACGGGCTTCCTGCATCCGGCGGATATTTTCTGTTATGCCGGTACCGTATTTCTCGATATAGCCCATCTGGTACATCACTTCCGCCAAGTACGGGTTGTGCGGATAGGAACCGTGT
>JAEEGL016252916.1_pt1 | contig 10932 bp, 7 predicted proteins | sample 9134231 | NCBI WGS metagenome assembly JAEEGL01 (sample SAMN16246548, study PRJNA631951) | gut metagenome | biome: gut microbiome; feature: rumen; material: fiber-attached | host: Bos | place: Iran: Karaj | collected 2018-10 | reverse complement strand
TTGCTAATGATGTCAAAAGCTCCTTTATTGATGGTCTTATCACACTCTTTTTTTAGTGCAACAAAGTCATCAAAAGCAAAACCAGTCATTTGATATTTGGTAAAACCATCATCATCTTCATAATCATAAGGAGGATCAATATAAATAACATCTCCATCCTTAGCCTTAGCCAATGTTGTTTCATATGAATTGCTGAAAATCTTAATATCATTTTCTTTTGAACTAAGATAATCATGGATTTCTCTTAAATTTTCTCTATCACAAATTGTTGGGTTTTTATATCTTCCAATAGGAGTATTAAATTGTCCTTTCAAATTGACACGATATAATCCGTTATAACAAGTACGATTAAGGAAAATCATTCTTGCCGCTCTTTCGACATCCGTATGATTATCAGGCCATCCTGGTTCTCTATCCCATGCTCTAATTTCATAATAGTAGCCGTCAGGATCATCAAAATATGCTTTTGCATGTTCATCTAAAAGAGCAATAAGAGACTCAATTTCATCTGATTGAATAACTTTATAAGCGTTTATCAAATCGGCGTTTAAATCACTGATTATGGCCTTTCTAGGCATAAGGTCAAAGAAAACTGCACCACCACCAAGGAATGGTTCAATATAAGTGTAGCTTTCATTGTCGGCTATTGAGTCATTAATAAACTCTTTAATGCGACCTAATATTTGTCTTTTTCCGCCAGCCCATTTTACAAATGGTTTCATCTATTACTTACTCCCATTTAGTAATTCTAGCATCTTTTCATAAATCATTCTCTCAATATCTTGCTCAGATATTTTATCAAGAAGTCTAACGCTACCAATTACAGATACATATTTGCTAATTTCTGGGTAAATATCGTTATCTTCGGCGCCACCGAATTCTTCAAGAGCGCGTTTTTCTCCTCTTAAAATCCCTCTAACAAGATGTTCTTGTGACGAAAAAGCTCTCCATGTTAAATTTCTAAATCTTTCAGGATTATCAATAACCCATTTAGTCAATTCATATTTACTCTCACCTTTAGATTCGTCGACAGTTAAGGCGGCTCTGAAGAAGCATCTTGAAAGAACACCAAACATAAGTCCTCTTCTAGTACCAGGATCATGCATCCAGTGGTCTTTAATCGTTGATTCTCCTCTAACTTTCATCATCTTTTTAGTAATGAGGTAGAACTTTTCAAAGTGTAACCATAGCCAAAACTTTTCATCACAAATAATATATCTTGGCAAACATTTTAATGTTTCATAGATAGTAACTGAATTTTTAAAATCTATGTCCTTATCACTACTATCAGGATTGTCTTGCAATTCGAAATCTGTGATTTCAATCTTCTTTTCGATAAACATCGGTTGTGGAAATGCTGAATAAATCCACTTGTTGTTGTCATTCTCTTGGATATTCTTTGTAACACTAGCTAGGTTCTTTTTTAAATAAAGCAATGCATTTTCGCTCAATAGCTTAATGTGAATTTGATTAGGCATTTTCACTACCTCCTACATCAATCTTGTTTGTTTCATTAACGAGTTTAGATAAAGATTCACCAATTGGTTTTCCCAAAAGGTCTTGAGCCAACGCTACTGGAGACATCTTTGAAAACTCTTCAGTTGTTAAATCAATACCTTTTAATCTCTTATAGGCTGTTTGGATTGAACGGAACCACAAATATTGGTTACCGACATCATCCAAATCTTTTGAATCGTCATTAAGAACTTGTTTGCACAAAGACAAACCTTCGATAAGAGATGGAATCAAAAGCATATTGAAGAAGACTTCCTTATAAGTCGGAACTGTATAAATTACTTTATAATTCAAATAATCCTTTTCTGAAAGAGTGATAGATATTTTCCTACCAATATTGCATTCGACAACATACTTTCCTTCTTCTAAATCATGGTCGACGTTAATAGCAAAGATTGATTGGACTAAAGTCTCTTCGGCTTCTTCGTGCTTAAATCTAACATTAAATCCATCGTAAGCTCCCAAAATATCATATTGGTCAATGTCAAATTCCAACCCTTGATAATCATCTTCCAACTCGTTTGATGAGAATTTGAATGGTTTTTTAGCAGTTGCAAACATTGAAATATCGACTTTTTCCGTAAAATCTACTTTTGGTAAGACAATGTCTTTTGGTTCTCTTTTCACTTCATACGCTCTTCTAAAAACTGTGTCAGAACACTCTACAATCATCGTAATTTCGATTTTATCTTCATCATAAAGTTGATTTATGGTTTGGCTGTCTGTAACAAAGTGAACATTTTTAAGAATATAAGCTGACTCAGTTTCTAATGGGTCAAACTCCATAAAGAAATCTAAATCTTTAAAATTTGAGAACACCGCATTGTGGTTAATCACTGGGTACGGGAATAATTTATTTCTTACTTGCATATAACCTTTACCTCGCTTCCAAAATAACCAATTGAATTTGTTTTTACATCCAATATGACTTTCTCATTAGTTGAGATTTCAAATGGACCATATTCAACTTTGTCTTCACTTACAATGGTTAAACCATTCTTTTTCATTTCTAGGATTTCAACTGCTGTAGCATTGTTTGCGTCATCCAATAACAATAAGTCTAGATAACATGTCTTGAAATCTATCGGAGCAACGAAGATAATTCTCAATCTTCCTTCATCCTTGTTTGTTGAAATAACTTTGTAACGCACACCAGCGAGCTTTTGGCGTTTGAAGATGACATCATCGCCATCTTTTTCACGGCTACTTTCACTGCCTGGATGATTTCCGCCACCATCTACATCGTTATGACCATCTGGATGAGAAACATCTCCATCTTCAGAATTATCAATGGCACCAACATCCGGTTGTAAACTGTTGCCATCATCAGCTGGATTCTTTGCATTTTTCTCAATAGTTTCATTTCTTTTTGGCTTAGAAATTGTTACTGATTCAATTGGTTTTTGGTTTCCGTTTGTCTCATTGGAAGAGTCTCCAACATCAGTATCTGGTAAGTAATCTCCTGCTCCATTAGGATCAAGCGGTTGTTCATCACCAATTTGCAAACATTCAATAACCCTATCTCTTATTTGTTGCTTTATTGAACGCAAGACTTCTTCAACTTCTAAGCGGGTTGATTTATCTTTGATTCTTTTTGTTTCCCAATCAATGTGTTGAGCATTTTCGATTTCGCGTAGAGTTTTACCCAAAACGTTATCTTCAATAATGCACATAGCGGAGACTCTAAAGCTTGCACCAAGTGGTTCATCCTTGATTTTCATTAAAGGATAACGAATCATTGTACATTTGTGAGTTGCTAATTCATCTTCTTCTTTTGATAGAGGTAAGACATATAATGAGCAGTTTCCATAATCTGTATCAATATCATAAACGCTTACTTTTTCAGTATCAGTAAGTAATCTAAATTGCGAAACGATACTGCTTTTATTTGTTTTATAAATAACTGACTCATCATAAACGATATCTTTAACACTATTTTTATCAATAAGAAGGCTATTTATAGATACTTCTAAGTCACCACGAACAATTGCTGGCATGAAAGAATCTAACAAACTATTAATAATTTCTTTTTCCCATTCTTCGTTGGTGTTAAAAGCAAGAATAAAGATGTCAGTACCATATTCATTAGCTTTTCTTTTAAATGAACCATCTAATGATTCAATAGAGCTTAAAGGATTGTTCAAATCATCGGATGAATAATAACCTTTGCCTTGTGTATAATCTCTATTTTCATCAGCACTGTCATCTAAATATCCAGATATTAAATCTGAAACGCCAATAAACCCAGCAAACTCCCCAGGATTTCCATCGATGTCTTGGTTTGCCCTTGTTGCATAAAATGCGGTTGAGACTTCAGACATTAGGTAAGCTGCGTTTTTACCCAATCCTTTTGATCCAGCAGCTAATGTTGTCCCTTTTTCAGAAACACCAGTACCTTTTGTTAGAGCAAGGAACTTATTGTTCTTTTGTTTATCAGTGTTGACACCAATAAGTCCTGTTGTATTAAAATCACTTACTCTCAAACAAGTAATAGTTTCTTTATTTAATACATTTAACAAGTCGTTATAGATTTTGACGTAGTCTGGTTTATGAGACCAAAATTCGATACATCTTCTAACTTGTTCTTTTAATTCTTTATAACCGGGAATCGAAGCAGTGGCTAATTCAAAAGTATTGAACTCAACAACAGTCGGATTCTCGTCAGAATCTCTTGCATCGATTGAGTTTTGCAATATTTCTCTAGCGAAAGCTTTGAATGGCGACTTTTTAAACGTCTCAGTGTCACCACTGCTTATTCCTTTTCTATCCCCATGACCACTTGCGGGGAATCTCCATTTAATACCCATATTCTCTACCTCTTACAACTCAAATCTCTTTGGGTTTTTATTTTTATTTCTTCTTAAAAGCGTTTCCTTAGATTTTTTTGTTTCTAATTCAATAGCCTTAAAGATTTTTTCAATATCTTCATCCGTATATTCGTAATATGAAGAATTGCCCAAGTTTGTAAGTTGAGCTAACATGGCTAAAATTTTTGATACCCTATTCTCAGATATCCTTTTGAAGTTGTCTCTTTTTATATCCATATCAGCAACCCCTTTCTTCATTTCTGATCGTAGCAGGTCAAAATAAAAAACACAAATAATTTCGTAATATTTTGGCAATATTTTACAACTATTTTGTGTTTATCTGTGCATTTACATCGTTTTTGCTAAAGCAAATTTATTGTAAAAGTGAATGTCTTGTATGTTCCGCTATTATAATCAATTTTAAAGACATCGTTTAAGTAGGTTCTAACTATTCCGAGAAGCAAATATTTATTCCATATTCTTCCAACGTTAGGTAGTGATGAATAGCCAATGAATGTCTCACTATCAATTTTTCCAAAGCTCTTGATGTAATACCTTAGTTCTTTTTCAATTTCGTCCAATTTATCTTCATCTAAATCATACTTTTCTTTTTTAACAGCTCTTTCTTGATCTACTTGAACATAGTCATCAGCAATGTCGATAAAGAAAGACAGATAATTCATTAACTTCTTTAGATGCATCTTGTTGGCGTAACTGTTTAATTTGGTAATCGATATTTCATCTTGATCGTATGCATAAGAAATAATAATGTCATCATTCTCAAGTTTGATTTCTTTGTCCTTAGAAATGAAAGGCTTTTTGCAAAAATAATCTTTTTCAAAATATGCTGTAATAAATCTAAATAAATCGGCTTGATTATTAAAATCGCCCAGAGCATTAAGTGAATCAGCATGCACTATTGACATTCGTGCATAAAGCTTTCCTATTGTAATTACCGATGTATTTAACGATTCAAACAAATAATCGATTTCTTCCTTGAGCTCACTTTTTAAATCATCGTTAATTTTACATTTAACAACAGCGTCATAGAAATCTTGGTTTTTGTAGTATTCGTCGAGTCTATTTAAAGTTTTAATCGTTGCTTCAACATTTTTCTCACTAGAAACAAATTTTTCTTTCGCTTTTTGGATGACTTTTACTTTGTAATTTAAGAAATTGTAGTATTCGTCAAACAGGAAAAAATCATCATACCCTTGTGATACCATTCCTAATAATTGGTTGATAACCTTAAAGTTGTTAACTATCGTATCGATTCTCTTTTGAGGAAATCCTCTGAACACCATACAGTCTTTAAATCCTTTAATGGTTTTATTTTTAAAATAGGTTCTAACGCTATATGACTCAGCAATCGGATGCTTTCTTATTACAAAATAACAGCTAGATGCTGGGACATCAAAAGCTTCTAACAAACACTGAATGCTCATCATAGCATGGGTGGATGTATGATTCGTATTTAGAAAAATGTTTTTGTAAGCAGAAAAGTTTCTTCTTGGCACTGGTGAAAATACTTCAGTTTTACTCCACCAGTATTGAAGGTTTAATAAATAGCTCTCACTTTTAGGATAGAGCTTATCTAGTTCTTCAACTATTCTAACCGTCATCTTATTCCAACTTGATTCGTAAATCTCAATATCCTTATATCTAAATAAGTAAGGTATTGTGTTTTCTAATACTGGTAGCTTAGTTGTCATATCAAACTCGTAGTATCTTCTCCCGTTGATGAAAAATAGATTGTACTTATCCATTAAAGTAGCAAGTTCTGCGTCTATGTTTTCAGCGGCATCTGAATATGAATCCTCACCCCAAATGTCTACTTCTTTGAAGCCGTCATCCACTAATAAAGAACGCCTAGAGTGTCTTGATAATCTTCTTCTCATTATTTTTTATTAATCTTTTCTTCCCAGGCTTTTAATTGGCCAGCAATATCATATTCTTTCGTAAATTCTCTAATGAGTTCGTTAAAATTAATCCACCCATCACTATTCGAATTGTAGTCATGGTAATCTTTGCCTTGGAATAAATAAAACTGCGTTCCTGATTGAATAACCATACCGCCAACAACTTTTGGAGCATAACCACGATTATAGTTTATTCTCTGAATGTAATTATAAAGTGCTTCTTGTTTTAAAGTAGTATCAGCCAAATTGATGTTTCCATTAGGTTTCGTATCAAATATTCCAACTGTACCATTTTTGAATCTAACAATAAAATCAGGTTGGAATGTATTCATTCCGTTGTTATATGAAATACCGAAGTTAGTTCTTATGAGTTCGGTTCCATTTTCCCAGAACCAATCCACCACATCTTGATCAGGAGCACATAAGTAATTAATAAAGTTTTTCTCTAAAAAGTTGATTCTTCCATTTTGATCCTTTAGCACATAGAGTGGTTGATAAAGCGATTTTGAAGCGTTTAACGTAGTATGAGTTTCTAAAGAATAAGCCCTAGTGTCCTCAATTTTAAATTCATACTCAACACCTTTTCTACCTGCATTAGTAATCAAGAGTTGTCTAAATTCATTTGTGGCTTCCGATAATATCTCAGCGAAAATAGCTTTATTGTTAACCACAATTTTCATATAAGACTTAACTTTTGTACCGCGAGGAAAAACGTTGTAGAAAGTGCTTAAAACATCAACAATCGCGGTATTAACTGGCGATTTAGAACGTTTATAGGCTAATCCATTAAGATTTTCTTTAATAATTGCAAAATACTGAGCCTCGATATCACTTTCAGACATTTGAACATTAACCGAATCTCCAGTAACAACCTGTTCTGTATCCGCTATATTGGTATGTAATACTGTTTCTTCTAGTATTTCAAGATTTGCCCTATCTTCCAAAACCAAACCACCATCTTTTAATTTTTCTTCAAAATTACCAAGTACACTATTTCGTTCTTCGTCAGTTAAGCCAAACCTTTTCATGAATGATTTGAACAAATATTCGCCAAATCTAGAGTCGGCGGAGTTGTAGTCATCTTGTCTTGAACGATAAAATGAGATTAATTGAGTTTGAGCATAGATATTGAGTTTATTGTGACCATTTGCCATCTTGGCAAATTCTGTCTTTATCTTGTTTGGATTATAAGAATCTTGTTTGGTTTCAAAAGTCCAAATATTAGTAAAGATATAAGCGTTATCCAACAAAGGGTTATCATAAGACTTAGCTTCTGCTGTTCTTAAAATTCTTCCGATTGTTTGAGTCTCAAAAGTCTCAGAATTTCCTTCCCTAAATTTGACAAGAATATGTGCTCTTGGACAATCCCATCCTGTAGCAACAGCTGTTTTAAAAATAAGGTATTCAGTTACATCATTGTTTTTGCGGATTTCTTTTTTGTCAAAAGGATCATGATTGTCACACCAAAGTTTTAATTTACCATTTTCTTCAGTAATTCCTTTTTCTCTCAAGAAGTCTTTAATAACAATCTTCTTGGCTTCACCCTCATCAACGTTAGGAATTTGAATAAGCACTAATGGATTGACACAAACACCAAGTTTTTCATATTCTTTAACAATTTCTTCTCTCTTGTCATATCCTTTTTGGAGAATCAATATTTCACTATCTTTTTCTTCTAAATCTTTATCGTCTTTCTTAATGCCTTCGTTAACTATGACATCTTCTTTAATCATCCCAGCATTAATAACGTCTTCAGGATTTACAATTACATCTGGTTCTCTCCCTAATGGAGTAGCTGACATCTCTAAGGTTATTTGAGGAATAATTATAGTTTCCTTGAATTCTTTAATTCTAGTTTTAGCCGAGGCACCTATATGAGATTCATCCACGACCAAAACTACTTTTGTGCCATTCTTTTTAGTTTGGTCTATAACATCAACGAAACTCATTCCTTCTTGATCTTTCATTAAGTTATTAACCCATGCACCGGTGCCTTTATCTTTTTGGATAAGTTTTTCCCAGTTAACAAACACTATTTCTTTATTATTAATACATTTCCGACTTCCAAAGAACTCTTCTTCTAAAAGAGACACATGTGGATACCCACCTAAATAAGATTTAACTGCATCACAAGATTGTTTATGCAAGTCACCTTTTCCAGGACATGCCCAAATAATACAAAAATTAACGCTTGGATGTTCGTTGCAAAGCTCTTCAAACAAAGATGAAGCCATGAAGGTTTTTCCGCTTCCTGTAGGAGATTTCAACACTATGTTTTTCTTTTGATTACTATTGAACGCTATTTCAAAATATGACTTTAGTTCATCTACAGCATCTCTTTGATACTTTTTGAGTGAGTGAATCATACCTATTCTCCTCTCTTTATGCTCTCAGCAATTTCTTTATATATTTCATATATTTTTGATGGGATAGGTTTTACTTGCATGTCTATTCCGCTTATTAAATTAGGATCGATTTCGTTGTCACTTGAGAAAACATAAACCACTTTATTTCCAATAGTTTTTTCTATTTTTTGTTTAAATTCAGCAAACTTTTTTTCGCTGTAATAATCATTGTAAATAAATAGATGTCTCTCACCATTTGAATAATGAGATGAACAATCGTTTCTCTCAACTTCATTAAAAATATCTTCATTAATGCATAATAGCGAATCCACCTTTTCCACCAAAGAATACTTAGCCTGTTCTACATTCTTTTCGTTTTTTATAAAATCTGTTTCAAAAGTGTATAAATTAACATTTTCGCCATCTGAATACTTACTTCCATCATTCCTTTTTCCTGTAATAATTGTCTTTATTCTTGGATATAAAATGTTATCGAAAATATTGTTTTCATTATTGGTACACATTATAAACTTTCTATGGCTATTCTCGTTCTCTCTGTTTAACTCAATTACAGCTTCACCGGTTGTTCCTGAGCCAGCGAAAAAGTCCAAAATTAAAGCATTTTCGTGAGTCGCGTGAAATATCAATTTTTTAATTAACGCAACTGGTTTTACTGTGTCAAACCCAGAAGGGTAACCCAAAACATCATTCAAATGCTTTTTGCCAGTTTGAGCAGTTCCGTATTCTTTAGCGGCGAAGTGATTCCAAAAAGGAACAAACGACTCTCCACTTTCATCTTCAGGATAGACTATTTTTTTAACCATTCCATCACGATAGACAACGCGGCCGTTTCGTTCTAATTCCCTTGCAGTTTCTTCCCCAATTTGCCATCTTTTTCCTGGTCTAGGACCATGCCCGAGAATTTCAAATTTCATTGTTTCACGATTATATGATCCGCTTGATGATTTTTCTATTATGTCAAGTCTACATGGTCTGCCGTTATCATCAAAATCTGGATACGATAAGCTCTTTTCGATTTTATCAAGATTAAAAATTCTAGGAGCTGAAGTTTTCTTTGAATAAAAGAGTATGAATTCAGTTTTGTTTTGCAATCCATATTTTGCGTTTCCAGCGTTTGTTGGTTGTGTCGAAGATTCCCAAGTCAAAACACCTATACAGTTCTTTTCGTCAAATATTTGATCACATAAAAGCTTAAGCTGGCCAAGTTCGTGTTCGTCGATACTAATGAAGATGTATCCATTTTCGCTCAGCAATTCTCGAGCAAGCCTCAATCGTTGTTGCATAATATTAAGCCATTTAGAATGTCTGTATCTATCATCTGCGTTAACTTGTTTATCGTTATACAAAAAACCGTCTGATAATGTGTTGTAGGGCGGATCGATGTAAATTAAATCAACATTGTTTTTCAAAACATAATTTAGTGCTAATAAAGAATGAAAATTGTCGCCTTTAATCAAAACATGGTTATCATAATTATTGTTTTTAAAAATCATTTTCTCTTTGTTGTGATGCAAAACTGGGATATCTTCTTTGCATCTTTCAACAACCAGCTCCGGCTCTTTTTCTTTGTCCCAAACTAATCCATATTTTTTTGCAGATTTAAGTTCAGCTTCCAATTCATTAATATGCTTTAATAATTCATCAATGTTGAATTCGCTCATAAAGACCTCCACTATTTGTTTCTTTCAATTTCATCAATGGTTTTTCCGTCTTTATTTTTCCATTTACGCCAACCATTTTCCGGATAACATAATACCAGATTTATAGCTCCGCTTGGAGATTTAAATGGTAAATCAATTTGAGTTACCATTTTCTTATTAATAATCTTGACTGAACCACTAGCAATTAAATCATCTTGCTGTCGTTTAAATTTGAGATTGTCTGGATTCCCGTTCCATTCCTTAAGAATCGAATCTTTTCCAAGATAATATTTTCCATCGCCTGTGGATACCAAAGTGGCTTCAGCAAAAGAATATTTGTTTCCTTTAACTGCTTGCGGTTTGGCTTCGACTATGACTTTTTTCTTTTTTAAAGAATGCTTTGGATCATATGTGCCTTTTAGAATCAAACATTCTCTTCGATTATGCATAAGAGCAATGTTTTCTAAAATATCAAAAGCCTCTTCTGGGTATAGAGTAAAAAATTCTTTCTTAGGATTCGGCTTAATAGATGGATTTAAAGCAACCATGAGATTGTGAAGTAGTTGATCGGGTTTGTGTTTTTTAATATCTGGCACTTCATAAGTCGCAAACACTTCAAAGTCATGGATTGAAGCGGTATTAAGATTTCCTAATCTTCCTTCCAAGTCTTTGGTAAAACCAATCT
>JAEEGL013348084.1_pt1 | contig 10932 bp, 8 predicted proteins | sample 9134231 | NCBI WGS metagenome assembly JAEEGL01 (sample SAMN16246548, study PRJNA631951) | gut metagenome | biome: gut microbiome; feature: rumen; material: fiber-attached | host: Bos | place: Iran: Karaj | collected 2018-10 | reverse complement strand
GGCATATGTCACAGAGGGGGTAAGAACAATATCCGCCTTTCCTTTGCAACGAAACAAGTCGGCCAATCTATCCTTTGTCTCACTGATGATTTCCGCAGCTTCTCTTGCAGCTTTATAAGAGCCACGACCAGCATTAACCGATAAGGTCCGGTTTACCCTGTCCATTTCCGCCAAGACCGCTTCCGGTCTCGGAAAGGTTGTTGCAGCATTGTCAAGATATATCATGATCTACTCCATTAGTTTTTTTACCATGCTCATCAAAATACCAATTTTCTCACTGTTTTCGAGACTATCACCGTATTCTTCTAACATATCATCCAGTGCGCTTTTAAAGAAATATCCGGAAGTAGAAATGTTTTCAGGATCGAACTCGTAATAGTGATCCTCTGTTCCATTTTCTGTTGCAAATGATATCTTCTGCCCTGAAGAAACACTACCTTTAGTTCTTTCAATGTCCTTAAGTAAAGAAGTTAAACTATCGGTAAATTCTCGTATTGTTCCGTCATTCCAGTCTTCGATATATAGGTTAGTAGACGCTTTCGATAGTTTCTCAAGGAAACTGTCCATATTGCTAGGCATCTCTCTGAAACACGACATAACTCGTTGGGATATGCTCGGAAGAACGCTCGTGGTAACCTTATCAGGCAGCTCGGCATACCAGTTACGAACAGCAACACCAAAATCATCTTTTTCAGGCAAAGAAAGCGATTTACGAACCGTCACTTCCACACTCTTCTTTAACCTTTGAACATGAGTTTCTAGTTCAACCTTCACATTTCTGACAGTATCAAGTGTCTCTAGAAGTGATGCCCCTCCCAAAGTTTTTGGAATCTGGTCAAAAATCAAATCTCTTGGATTGGGTTCTCCTATAAACAGCTTTCTAAATGCGATTATTCTCTTCACATCCTGACCATCATAATCTGGTGTGCTAAACACCATGGCCGTTTGCGGAAGTTCTCTGTACCAAGCTTGAATAAAACATTTTACGCGTAGCAAGCGATTGCGATTCTCAATTTCCTTACAATACGGTCCATATTCCGAGAATAACGCCTCCAACCCCTCTACATACTCAAGTTTATCTCCTGTCTCAACTTCAACGTATAAGGAATAACTTTCCGGACTCGCTACTACATTTGAAATCAATGCCGCATCTATAGCAATCTCTTTCTTACCCAGGTAAACAACCGGCATATCCTCCAATTCCATTAGCGCTTCGGCAAGGTATAAAGGTATTACACCTTTTCTCATTCCAACAGGAGGCTGGGTAAGCAAATCTATTAATGTTTTGAAGGAGAGTTTTCTTCCTTTGGCTGAATGAATAAAGTCACGTATTATTATCCTAACTGCCTCTAACTGAGGATCGCCCTTTGTATGAACGAATACAGCACGGTAAATCGTGGCCTCCGGACTAGTTCCCGTTTCATAACCATCCATCAATCTCGAATGGAAAATGTCATCCAGCAACGTATTTCTGGCTTTTGATATCTGTGCCGAAATATGATGTCTATTGATCAACTCCTGATTAATCGTTGGAGTTTTATCGTATACCTTTTCACAAATATTACTTATGACACGGTTCAGTCCAAAACCATCTATAGTTACCGTTCCATCAGCTGAATAGACCTCCTTAAGGTTATCCATCATCGTATCAATGTAATCGTTCAAGCGATCAATCAGTTCCTCTTTTAGGCTATTTAATTCCGATACAGCTACAGCATTTTCGGTTATAAATTCACCATCTGAAAGAAGTCGATTTGCAGCCAGATACATTCTTGCTTCTCGGGAAATGTCCGACCTGTTTAGAACAAATCCAAAGACTGTCCCCTTGCCATCAAGTTCCGAAATATGTGTAGTTAATCCACTAATATCATCTTCTTCTCGCATTGATACAAGAATGAAAAAACCATCAGCGTCGTTGCTCTTCTCTATGTATGATACAGAAGAAAGTGCTAGAAATGACCTGGCGCTCATAAGATGAACATCGTAATACCTCGACATCAAATGATCCTGGTTATATTTCTTTGGCAAAATGTTTTTTTGGCGGTTCACCTCATTCAATACCGTATATACATCGGCTTTTTGATAATACTTCCTAGCACAATCCTCGACTTCCTTTTCTAAATCGATAGAAAGACTGTTTTGAAATTCATACGCTCCTAAAGAGCGGCGATAGGACACAACACCTCTATCTTGCAAAGCAGTTAGATTTTGTGTAACAACCTCATCGGAGAGCCCTAATGCAAGCTCTATAAACTCGTTACTTGCTGGAATGTCATCCGTTCTATTCATCATGCGAATGACAGCCAGCGCCTTAATAATCTGCTTTTCAGTTTCATTTTCAGCTACCGTTAAAGCATACTCCGCCTTAAGCCATTCAGAATGAACTAAGGTAGTCTTATCCTCTTCAATAAGCCCACTGAAGTAGTCATAAATAAGATCAGCCCCCGCGTACATGGCCTGATTATTCTTCTTGACAAATGATGCCAAACTGTGCGGATCTTTTCCCGTTAAGAATGTAAAAATAGTTCTTTCATTTTGCGCAATTCGCTCACTCAAGTTAAGAAGAAGTAGCGCTGACAACGGCGTCAGAGGATATGCCCCTCTACCAATTATCTCGTCGAAGTCATTCTTCTGAAACAACGCGTTAAACTCTGGTATCTGATAGGATTTATCCAACACGCTGCAAAACTTATCGGTCGTTGCAAAATCAGAAAAAGCGGTTGTTTTTTGTATTGCATCTGCTATCAATTCATAATTGTTCTGAGAGGATACGACAAAAGGCACCTCATCCAGCCTTCCCTCAACGCCACGAAATGCATTGCGGATCTCTGCTGGGAGTTTATCGCCGTATGCTCGGATCGCTTTATGTGCAACACAGGTCATATGTACTTGTTCTTCTCTAGATGAATTGCAAAGTTCGCAAATATCCTGAAGTACCTTCATATCTGCAGAAAAACCCTCTACAGTATGACCTTCAATGTATTTGCTAAACTCGTCAAAAACAATGTATATTCCATTAAAGCCGTGCTTCTCACATAGAATACGATTTACGGACGAATAAACCGAAATAACTTCATCATCAATGACAGGATTAAACTCGCTTCCGGAGGTTACGAGTGGGTGAATTCTCCTAAATTCATCAAGCGCAAAGTGATCATATTCTTTCAGTGCTTGCGAGAAGCCATCCATGTCTGTCGTCAATTTGTCCTCAAAAGCTTTGTATGTGTCTGGATATAGATTATTCCACTGATCCAGGGTACGAAGCGCCTCGGAGAAATAACTGTCAGGAACCGCATCAGAATATCCGTACTTTTTCAGCGCATTATTCAAACTTTTGATTAATGCCTGCGACAGGTTTCCGCTTGACGTGTTAACAATGACAGGAAGCAATCGTTTTTTGGTATAAATCTCCTTGATCAATGTGGCCGCCTTTTGGTCCACTGTTTTGATTCTAGTTAGTAGCTCATCAACCTCTTTGCTCTTTTTACCATTAAGCAACGCCAAAAGAACTAACAATAAATGGCTTTTTCCTTTTCCATACGGCCCCAAAAGGAGATTTGCCCTTCCACCAGAAGGCTCTATTACATTTTCTATATAATGTTTCAAAATATTGACCGACGAGTGCGTTGGAATATATAATCTTACCTTCTCTGGATTTCCCAAATCGAGAAGGAGATTGATAGCTTTCTCAAAGCGTGCGTCTATCTGGACTAACTCATTTAGTCTCATTCTTTTCCTCCATAAACATGATAATACTGTTGTACTACCATTTCTTTCGTCATTCCTTTGCACTCTTTCGGATAGATAATATCCAACCCCGCTGTACGATTAACTTCGATGAATTTCATGCGCTGAAGTTCATCCAAAAAGCTATTCACCGAAATGCGATTTAGAGTGAAAGCCTTTCCAGGCATATTATCGGCATCTGTCAGATCGTCGATTTGTATACTTCCTTCAGAATTCAATCTTTCTACAATCAAGTATAGAATAACTAGTGCATGTATTCTCTCAATCGATGCACGCCTCTTCTCAAATCTATGGCCGGATTTTGAAATAAGCATAAACGGTTCAAACGGACTTATTCTCTTTTCTTCCGGATCCGAGTTCTGATCTTCCTGTTTACCATACATCGACAAGATCGCCGAGCAATCATCTCTTAATGAACGTTCTGTAGGATCTGTTTCTCCAGTTTTTTCAATGAAAGCTTCTTTCATCATGCTGTATAGTTCATCTCTCGTGAACGCTGAACCAACTGGAATACAATTGAAAAACAAATTCCACGAGGTAGCTGCCTCAAAGTTTGAGACTATGTTTGCATGAACCACTGCAAGGCTAAACAAATCCTCAAAATATACATCATTATCTAACAGCAACTTGCCAAGTTCTGTTAACTCCTCTTGCTTTGAAGTAGAGAACTTACTTAAGCCGGCAGTTCGCATCCAATATCGTATTGCCTTAGCCATATTAGTACCAACTCCTAAGGCATCGGCACCGCTATTCTCACTGAACACGCGATTGTTGCTGGTAACCGCCCTCAGGCCCTTCGTAAGCCATCCATCGCGCAAGATAAATGACTCATGACCTTTAAGCTTGAATTTTACACTTCCCATATAGTCTCCTAAGGCTGTTGGATTCTCATGACTTTGCACATATAACAGCCTCTATCAAAATGATTGATACAATGACCGCAGCGGGTACACTTTTCATCGTTTATCCGATAGGATTTTAATCCGCTTCGGTCTGTAGATATTTCTATCGCTTTAAAACGGCAGATGCTCTCACACCCTAAGCACCCCATGCACATTTGATACTTGGTGATTTGGCATTTCACCTTATCTTCGACTTGTTTAACACTCACAGAGTGCCCGGCTTTCCGATCCAGGATGCTCACTTTAAGTGTTTTCTGACCGATTTTACCGGTTAACTTAAGTAGAGGTTTTGCATTTTTATCCGTAATATATACTTCGCCCAGTCGCTCGTTTCCCAATGCTTTGTTGATGTAACCAAACGGTCGAAACAGTTCGTACAGTTCTTCGCTGATAGGCTTCTGTAATTCAAAGTTAATAGTGTTTTCCTGAAGGGCGCATGGCTCAAATGTCAGCACCGATGTCTGTGCATATTCAAGGCCATTTCCTCCCTGTCGAGCCTTCCATTTTCCATCGTCTACATAATCCTCAGCATCCTCCTTGCCGATGCTTTTCGCAAATTCCACAAGGAAAGAATGCCAACGCTCAGACTGCTCATACATATATATCCTGGATAAAAACTCGGACCATCCGCCATTGTTAGGACAGCACCAGCACCCCACTCTAGTGTAACCAAACCTATAGGCGGAATTAAAATCTGTTCCCGTTGTAAGAAGATACAGCCAGATATCAAAATCCAACCAATCGATAATCGGTGATACCGTTCTCTGCACCGCTATCTTGGGGCTGTCGGACTCTCTATCATATTTGTTGCGAGATGCAGACTCGTTTCTACGAATTCCGTAAAAGGTCAAGATGCGCTTTTTATCTTTAAACAACGTCTGAATCTTTCGCTGAATGGCGCCGGTTTTGAAAATCGTACAACACCAACGCATGACTCTAGATGGCGGTCCAAGTTGCTCGCAAAGTTCCATGAAGTCTTTATCTTTATTCTTTGATGTCACCATCGGAGTTTTGGGGTGCTCTTTCTTGAAACGAGCCACATATTTCGTTGTTTCAGGAAACTCAAGTGTAGTATCACCATAGATATGCAGGATCTGTTGCGTTCCCAGAGCCCTAAGCACCAAATCAGATACTGTTGTGCTATCTTTTCCTCCGCTAAATGAAACAAACATCTCTGTTGGATCATAGCCCTTGGATACTTCACGAATATACTCCATGGCTTCGCCAGAAATGTATTCATATCTCTTTCGATTTGCCGCCAAATATTTTACCAGCATACGATCAAAGGCTTCATAATTGTTTTCCGCTGAATAGCGCTCCAACTCGGATCTGAGGTTCTCGATATTTGCCGCCTTGTATTCAGCCATATTAAGTACTAAAGGCTTACCATCTACAAAATAACGATTACCGGAAGTTCCCCAAACCGAGGCATCCTTGTATGCAAGCGGAGTTCCCTTTATTAGTTCAACCAATAAACGCTCTTCAGGAAACACCGGACGGACATCGGGTGCTAGATATACAGCTTCTTTGCCACATATAGGACATACGTTATCATATATTGGGATATTACATTCCTTACACCAAAACACTTCAGAAAAAAACAACTCCGTACGTTCACCACAAACATAGCATTTTGATGTTGTTGTTTCGATATTGCAGTGATTGCATTTATACTTCAGCATTCTAAGTTCGCTTTCTATTCTACAGCTTGTAGAAAATCTATCAAAGCCAGCATGCAGGAACTCCTGCTTCGTATATTCCATTCACTTTTCTACGATATACCAGCTTTATATACTCTTGATCAAATTAATATATTTATCTAATCTGATTATAGCACATCTGCGACTATCTCTCAATAAAATAGCACTAAATCCCAAAATCTATAGTCCACGACTCATGTATTTATATCTAGCTAACTCATCCAGTGTAATCTGCATGTGTCCTTCTTCTATTTTCATCGATTACGTGTCCTACTATCCGTACTTATTCGAAAGGCTTGAGTTCCTAAAGAGCCTAAAGTGCCCTAAAGTGCATCCCTAAAGTGCATCCTAAAATGCATTTTTACAATTCTGCCCCCACAACCAAAGTGGATTTTCTTTTGCACATTTCGAGCATTATTACTCATGAATCTCCACAAATATTACTTGTAGCAAGCAGGGCGCGCAGATGGTCACATCTTACGCGCGTGCTTGCCGGGCTCCGCCCAAACTTTCCCAAATCATCGCCGAGGCGATGGCTACGCGTTCGTTCCGAACGCTGGATGGCGGTTTCACCGCCAATAAAAAAGGAGCCGCCACCGGACTTATCCGGTGGCGGCAGATGATCAGTGTTGCATTTCTTTTTCTCGGTTTTGTTCTACGTTTTCCCCGTTCGTCGAATAAAGCGAACAAATGTTCTGTTTTACAATCAGTACTTCTTTTGCTCTGTCCTTTTCCTTTTTGTACTCATTGTAAGCAGAGCGTTTATCCGAAAGCACCTTCTGGAATTCGTCATTCAGTTCCCGGACCTTCGGAATCTTCCGGGACGGCAGCCGGTCGAAAGCTTCTTTCGCCGCTTTATGGAGCGCGATCTCTTCGCGATGTGCTTCATAGAAGGCCTTGCTGTATCCGGCTTTACGATAAGCCGCGTACACATCCTTTGTCTTCACATACGTGATGATATGCCTGCGCAGTTCCGAGATCTCTGCGAGCCGCTGTTCGTATGCTTTCACTTTTTCCAGAAGTTCGTCGCGCTTCTGTGTCTGTTTTTTCGAGATCTCTTCCAGGTCGGCCAATGACCGGATGTTGTGGTCACGCAGGAAGAGCAGTGACTTCGCCATCTGCTGCAGGTTGTACACCGTGGCCCACTGCGCGTAGCCGGCGCCCCTGGTCTTTAGCTTTTCCTGGATATCCAGGATAAGGTTCACATTCCGATCGATGCCGGGCGATGCAGCCGAAGTTCGCTGTTTTTCTCTGCCGCTGCCACCGTAGATCGGCCGTTTCGTCCGCTGCCCATAGGGCTTCGGCGTGATAACCGAAAGCCCATGCTCCAGGCAGATGATATCACTCACGCGCTGGAGCGCCATGCCGGATCTTTTAAAATCCCGGAACTTATGTGTTCCGTCGACGCTCGTTGAATTGAAAATGATGTGGTTGTGGATGTGCGCCCGGTCGGTATGCGTCGCAACGATGAATGCGAAGTCGCCCTTGGTGAAGCGCAGCGCCAGCTCGCGGCCGATCGCATTGGCCTCCTCGGGCGTGACCTCGCCCGGCTTAAAAGACTGCCGGATCTGGTACGCGATCACGTCGTTATGACTGCGGCGGCCGGAGACCTGGTCGTACTTTTTCTTCGAGAGGTAGAACTCTTCGTCCACCGTCATCGGATCACACTCGTAGCCGGTGACGAGTTCGCCCTTCTCTGTCTTCTCCGGGTTTTTGGCGTAGTCCGTCCGCTCGGCCAGGGTTTTTAAGAGCGACTTTCCCTTATTCACATGCAGGGCGATCAGCCGTGTTGCCGCCATACGTTCACCTCCTCACTGTACTTCCGCGATCTGTTTTAAGATCTTCTTCATCATCTGCCAGAGCTCGTCATGCCGCATCTGAAGGTCGCGGATATCCCCGGCGTAAATGCTTCCCGTGGAATTTGCTACCTTCGCGTACTGGTTTAAGTTGTTGCTCATGCGTCTGAGGAGCGAGACCATCTCGCGGATCGCCTGCAGATCCAGATGCACGACATATCCGTCCAGGATCATTTTCCGGATATAGTTGCTGCGGTTTACAATCCCCAGTTCCCGCGTTTTTTCATTCAGCCTCGCAAGTTCGTCATCCGAAAGATAAAAATAGATCTTGCGCTCCCGAAATCTGTGTGCCATAGTCAGTCACCTCCGAAGATGCTAAAGTCGATCCGGGAAAACTCCCGGTCGCTCATGCGTTTCAGTTTCTCCAGAACACGGCATAAGTTTCGGTACAGATCCCGATCCACGCACCCTGCCATATGCTTCCAGATATCCGCGATCGCCGCCTTCCGGCTTGCATAGTCAAACGAACTGATCAGTCCTTCCTCCTCGATCGTAAGTTTCATCGTACTGTCTCCTTTCTTCTCTGCTCATTGTCCGGGCGTGTATCCGTTTCGGACTCCAGCGTTTCCGTTTTCCGGTTCCGAAGTTCCTGCAAAGCCGAAGGCATCCGGGGTCTTTCCGGATGCCTCTCCTTCTCAATGTGTTCCAATTGTTCGTCAATCGCCGTGATCATTTCATCCGCTGCCTGACGGATCCGCGACAGGGACTCTTTCAGTTCCTTCGTTTCCTTACCACCGGACCAGCCGGCGATATAGCCGAAGGAATAGTCCGAGGTGTCGATCCCGTACCTGGATGCCACGGTAAATGCGACCGACTCCGCTTCCACTTCCTTCCGGCTGCGGGTCAGTTTCTCTTCGGGCTCATGCTCCGCATCCGGCGCCGCAGAGTGAAGTTTCTGATGCGCCATCTCGTGGATCAGCGTCTTGATGGTCTGGATCTGGCTCATGTCCTTCTGAATGGCAATGCGGTTCTCCACGGTGTGGAAGTATCCTTTCGCTCCGCTTTTGATGTCCTCAAAACCGATCGGGACCGGACATGTCGCTTTCAGGGCTTCGAGGAAATCCCCGAAGCCCTCCACATCGCCGGTCAGTTCATCCACACCGAGCGTCGGAAGTTCTTTTCCTTCCGTCTGGCTGACATCAAATACATTCACCAGTTTAAAAGCAGGCATCAGGACTTCTTTAAGATCTGTCGCCAGGCTTCCGTCGGGATTAAGAAGCGGTCGGCCGGTCACCGGATCCAGCCGCTCGGTCTTAATCGTCTTTTTGTACGGTGTCGGCGCCAAGATCCGGATGGCGCGCTCGCCCTTATTTACCTGCCGGCCGAAGTTTCTCTGCCAGGACAGATAACTCGCGACGAGCGATGCGTCCGGCTTCTGCATATGAATGAGCAGCGTGTTGCTCAGGCTGTAGTTGTGAAAGCGGCCCATGGTAGCGAGCCAGCTTTTGTACCGCTCCGAGTCAAACAGATCCTTTATGCCGGCCTCCAGACGGTCGGTGATCTCTTTGACCTTCTGATACTGTGAGCTGCGTTCTCCTGTGTCCATCCGTTCATCTCCCTTCTCTTTGTATTTCCCCGGCTGCGTTTATGAAGCCGGGGATAACCATCAGCGAAACGGCAGCTCTTCCTCATCGAGGCCATCCGGAAGCGTCATGAATTCGGAGCGGTCCGCGGACTCCTTCTTCTTTTCCTTCAGGTCGCTGATCACGGAGCTTTTCGGGCCCGCTGTATCCGCACCCCGTTCGCCTTTCGTCTTGTAAGCCTCCACCAGGATCTTGATCTGCTCGTTCGACAGTACGGTCTCGGTGCGCGTCCAGCTGCCGTCCTCCAGCTTCACGCTCTGGGAAATGGTCGTCGTTCCGTCCGCCGGGAGCTTCGCCCAGAGTCCCTTGCCATACTGATTTTCATGGACCGCCTTCGCCGGGAGCACAAACGATGCCCACGGAGAGCGGTCGTTCGGGTCACTGTTCGGGATCTTCACCCGCACCAGTTCCTTTCCCTCCTTCGACGTGAAGCCCTCCGCGAGCCCCTTTCCGAACTTGATCGTGATCTCCTCATGTGTCGTGTTTTCGTTCATGGTAATACCTCCATCTTTTGATAAATTTAGCGCCCCCGTGAATACAGGAGCGCTATGTAATCGCATTATATGCTTTTGTAATATTGCAGGACGCAAAGACAGGCAGGGGCTTCGATACGTCCCCTGCCTGTTGATCGTTTATCTCTCCATCTCGCGATGTTTCTTTGCCTTGGCCTGATCCAGAACTTCCTTTCGGTACTGTCCTTCAAACATCTGCGGATTGGCCTCCCGGAAGCTGTAGCGCTCCCGGTCACCGCTGCCTATAATCACATGATCCAGAAGCGGAAGCTCCATCAATTTTCCTGCTTCGACCACCTTTTCGGTCAGCTGCATGTCCTCCTTACTCGGCGCCGGCGAGCCGCTCGGATGGTTGTGTACCAGAAGGATGGCCGCCGCGTTGCACAGCATCGCGCTCTTCATAATGTTCTGGATCGGGGCCAATGAAGCATTGATGCTTCCGATCGAGACAATGTTGTAGTTCAGCGGCCGGTGCTTCGTATCCAGGTTTACGACAGCGACCATCTCCCGGTCCAGATCCTTCATTAGTTGTCCCATGATGTTTACCGCCTGATCCGGGCTCGAGATCGGCTCCGTGCTGTAATACGGATCCCCCTCCCGAAGGCAGAGACGGACCTCGACCTTCTTAAACG
>JAEEGL012716547.1_pt1 | contig 10932 bp, 12 predicted proteins | sample 9134231 | NCBI WGS metagenome assembly JAEEGL01 (sample SAMN16246548, study PRJNA631951) | gut metagenome | biome: gut microbiome; feature: rumen; material: fiber-attached | host: Bos | place: Iran: Karaj | collected 2018-10 | reverse complement strand
TGACTAAAGCAAACGCAGTGATTTTTGTGCTTGTCGTTAAAGCGCTATATAATTCTCTTAATTTGAAATTTCTAATAATAATTTATGCTCAATTCGCGGCGAATTGAGCATTTTTCTATTGTTTGTTGCAGTTTTTTGTGTTATAATATTATATATGAAATTAATATTTGAGGAGGCGCTTTTATGACTATAGATGATATCAGAAATGCAGTTAAGGTTGTTGCAGGAGAATACCCGATCAAGCGAGCGGTTTTATTCGGCTCAAGAGCAAATGGTACTTCTACTGATGATAGTGATGTTGATCTGATAATGGAGTTCAGTAAGCCGATTACATTGATAACGCTTTCCTTAATTAAAGAACGTCTCGAAGAAATGTTAAAAACAGATGTTGATGTTATTCACGGTCCGATACAGAGTACCGATATGATAGAGATAGATAAGGAGATCGAAGTTTATGCAGCGTAAAGACCGTATTATTCTTACAAAAATCCTTTCTGAGATCAATGTTGCATTGGAAATGCTCGGTGATGCTGATATGGAAGCATTTCTGGCTGACGAGAAATTAAAAAGAGCTGTCGGTATGACCGTAATCAATATTGGTGAACTTGTGAAGAATATGTCTGAAGAATTAAGGCTTTCACATAAGGATGTTCCGTGGAAAGCAATTGCCGGCATGCGTGATATTGCTGCACATAAGTATCAGACGCTTCGTATGGAGGATATTTATAACACTGTAACCATGGATCTTCCTGATCTCAAAGAGAAGATAAACGTTATTCTTAGCGAGGATGAATAAGATGTACACCTACACTATATTCGACGTCGAGACCCCTAACCGCGCGAACGACAGAATGAGTGCGATTGGGATAACGGTCATCGGCGGCGGGAAGATCGTGGACGAGTTTTATTCCCTCGTGAACCCCGAAACGCATTTTGACTACTTCAATACAAAGCTAACTGGTATCAACGCAGAATCGGTCAAGGGGGCTCCGACATTTCCGGAGCTCTGGAAAACCATAGAGCCGTACATGAGCGACGGAATTCTGACCGCGCACAATGCCGTGTTTGATATGGGAGTTCTGAAAAAATGTCTGACCGGGTACGGCATCGAGTGGAGGAAATCTGCGAAATACCTTTGTACTGTGAAGATCGGACGGGGCTGCTTGCCGGATATGAGCCATAAGCTTGACGTGATGTGTGAGCATTATGGTATTGCGCTCGATCATCATCAGGCTGCAAGTGACAGCCGGGCTTGTGCCGAAATTTTACTCAGATACATAGACGCGGGGTATGATGTTAATTCGTTTATAAGGACGTATAGGCTGGAGGGATAATAATGTGTATGTATTGCAAAAGCGGTACAGCTGTTGAATCGACGACAACGCATTCTGTTGACTATAAAGGCAGTAGGGAAACACTTTCTTTGCGGTATCGCGCACCTGTTCCCACGAGTATTTCAGCCTGTCCTTAACAGTTAGCTCTGCTTGCGGAATGTCAATTGCTTTTCCGTTTCTGATAAATTCCTCGACTTCGTTTTCAAGGTGCAGCTTCTCGATGACCGTACCGCCTATGACCGCAATTACAAGTCCGACAAGCACATAAATAACTGCGACCTTCCACCCAAATATGCTCATAAGCAGAACAAGCGAGCCTAAATCCACCATTGGTGAAGAGATCAGAAACGAGAATGTCACTCCAATCGGTAATCCCGCACTTGTAAAGCCGATAAACAGCGGTATTGACGAGCAGGAGCAGAACGGTGTCATTGTTCCGAGAAGTGCGGCTATACAGTTCGCACCTATGCCGTGAAATCGACCGAGTATCTTCTTTGTCCGTTCCGGTGGGAAAAAGCTCTGAATGTACGATATGACGAATATCAGCACGCTGAGCAGCACCATTATCTTAATCAGGTCATAGATGAAAAACCGGACACTTCCGCCTATCGTTTCCTCGGTATTAAGCCCGCAGGCATTCAGCAGCATACCTATCAGTCTGTTCAGCCACTTCATTCCGAAAACTTCGTCCTGTATGAAATCCCATATATCCATAAGCCGCTCCAATCATTTATACATTGAAATATATCAATATTTATTTCTTTATTAAAGCCGTATCAGATACGGCTCAATAATTATTTGCAGCAGCACTCGCTGCTTATGCTTTCACTCACGGCTGTGAGGTCTTTCAGACAGTTTACTGCAATATCAGCGCCCTCCGGTGAGATAGAGTAGTGTGTCCACTTTCCCTCCTTGCGTCCGACAACAATACCGCTGTCGCAGAGCATCTTCATATGATGTGACAGTGTAGGCTGACTCAACTGTATTTCTTCAAGAAGCTCACAAGCGCAGCGTTCGCCACCTTTAAGCAGACGGAATATCTGTATTCTGTTTTCATCGCACAATGCCTTGAATATGACCGTTATCTGCTTGTTTGTAAGCTCCACATTAACACTTCCTTGATACATTGATATGTTTCTATATGAGATTATAGCACATATATTTATGTTTGTCAATATGTTTTTGAAAATTTATTCCCCTTCGACTTGTCTTGCCGAAGGGGAGATAGCATTATTTTTCTATTTCAAGTAATTCAGCCATAAGGCTTGCACCGAGCCGGAAGCCGCGCTCGAAGTCCGCTTCGCACTCTAACTGTGCTTCGATGTGGAGAACGTCTGTGTAGGTGTCAAGCAGCTCCTTGCAGTCGGGGAACTGTTCAATCAGCTTGTTCTCGGTGGAGCATATCAGCTCGCGGTTCTCAATGTAGCGCTTGGTAGCGGGTGCAGGCTTTTCACTGGGGTTTATTTCTCCGTAATAGAGCTTGTTAAGTATGTTGTTCATCTGTTAATCCTCCGAAATATTATGTTGATTGTTTAACAGATGTGCGCCTAATTTGGGTCGTTATTTGGTCGTTATTTTTACAAAAGTATGCTTCAAGTGACTACAAGCTGCTAAATGTACAGTGCTGTGAAACCGCATTATACCGCACTTTTCTTGAAATTGCCAAAAGACGCAAAAAGCTCAAAAGTCAATTCAAGTCCAGTAACAGGAGCCACTTGTTTTTACCCGTGAAACCGCTTGTAGAGTGGCTTCGCGGGATTTTAATTTTATCGGATTTTAAGCGTTTGGTCGTTATTTCGACAATCAGGACGCTGCGGGGAGAGCTTTGGTCTTTTTCTTGTGTCCGAGCGGGAGCGCATTTGCGACTGCCTGCATAGCTACTGCCTGTGTTGTCTGGAACGCGTGGGAATATACCTGCAAAGTTGTTACCGGCGTCGAATGTCCTAAACAACTCTGAACGGTCTTGACATCTATACCTGCATTGATGAGCAGGGAAGCGTTCAAGTGCCGCATCGAGTGATTGGATACATATCGTATCAATCCCGTCAGGCTTGTTTTCGGCAGCGGGAAGGCTTGATTGATTAGGATTATTTAACTGATGATTACTTATATTATGATTTATAGTATGTTCCGCCATTTCGTCGGAGCTTGCTCCTACCTTTTGGCGGAGCAAGGTCTGACCAAACGGCGCTTCTTGCTCCGCTGTTTGGTCGGAGCAGGGGAGCGTTGCTTCACTTGTTTGCCGTTTTCTCTCGTAAGTTTCAGCGGCTTTTGGCTTTATCTTATCCGCTATCTCTTTGCCTTTAACTATGTAGGAGCTTATTAACTCGGTGTCCTCTATGATATAGAAGCTCCTTTTGGCGGGCATACCTCGCAGCTCACATCTAAGAAGTCCAGCCTTAACGAGATTGTTCACGGCTCGTTTCTGCTGCTTTTCTGTAAATGTTGAGCTTTCCTGTAAGTCAGGGACAGTTGAATAAAACCACCCGCCATTGAGCATATTCCTATCGGCATAGTAGTAATACTTGGATATGAGGCAAGCGTATATAATAGCCTCGTTCGTACCCAAGGCGTGACCAAGCAGCCTATTGATTACAAGGGTGTTCGCCTGATTGAGAAGCTGATACAGCGGGCTCATCGGGTATTCTCCTTTCAACTCATTCTTTTGGAAATAAAAAAGGGGCGTGCTTTCATTGACACGCCCCATAATAAGATATATGGATACTGTTGCTTTTGGGTAAAGAAAAAGGACATTCGATAACGCAATGTATGAATGTCCTTTTGTAGTATTCCGAGCAAAACGCCCGATTTTTTTGTCTTAAATAAACAAGCCACCTGTTCTATGATAAAAAGTACCGTGAAAATTCAAGGTGAATATGAGTTGAAAATTTACGGCAAACGCACACAAACCCGCATTGTTATGGGCTTTAATCCGTTTGTCTTTATTATACCATAAGGACACTTTTACGCATCGGCACTCATTTTTCCGGTGCTGACCCTGTCAGCGTCTCTGCTGATTTAGGGCATACCGCAGTTTCAACTACTGTAACCACCCAATATAGACACACCGACCCGTGCAGCCGTATTCAATAACGAAACAAGGCTCTGAACCGCTTGACAATGCGATTCAGAGCCTTTTTATCCACTCAGTATATCTCTATTAAGCACAGCTAGGCAGGGGTAATGGAAGAATTGTTCTGTATGTTTGATGCAATGCCGGAAGAAGAAGGCTTGATCACACATAGGGGAACGATCGTAGATACCGGAGCCGCACTGACGCTTCTTTTCGGTTTCTTATTCATAGCATTTCCTTTCCGGGGCATTCAGCCTCCTACACTGCCTGAATGAATCTCCTACTTGGTATACTACCACAATAATCATGATAATACAGCCGGCTTAAACTGTTAGTTTTCGGGACGAATCCGGGAAGAAAAACACGCATTTTTGCCGCTGTAAACCGTCCGGAACAGGTGGGTAATGATATATCCCTACTCGATATATTGGCGGGCTTAAAACGCAACAATATACCCCGCGCGTGATATCGGCAGCCCTCTCGTGATCCTTAATTCGTTCGGTGACGAGGGCGAAGCGGTGCATGAAGAATTGCGGAAGATGAAGACGGCAGACTTCACGCTCGTCTCGATAAAAATCACGGATTGGAACAGCGACCTGTCCCCGTGGGCGATACCGCCGGTGTACAAGAATGACGAACCGTTTACAGGTGGGGGCAGACGCATATCTTGAAACGCTGACGGGTGAGATCATTCCTGCTATTATTACGGAACTCGGCAGCGAGCCGGCATACATTGCACTGGCGGGGTACTCACTCGCGGGTTTGTTCGCCGTGTAACCCCATTCTTGATTCTGCAATGATAAATGATGAGATAGCTCAGGATTATAAACAAATTTGTGGTATATTTTTTTCAAGTTGTATCTGCGCAGTTATTTCAAGATACCCAGGACTTGACATGACAAGCGATCAATTTACAAGGAATTTACACAAACATGATATAATACTTGACATTTCCCCTTTATACTTATAAAATGTATAAGTATAAGGGGGATTTTTATGGAAATACTGTTAAGCTGCCTGCTGCTGATCGCGGGCTTTATTGCGTTGATAAAAGGCGCAAACTGGTTTGTTGACGGAAGCTCCGGTGTTGCCGCGAATTTCAGAGTTCCGACGGTCATAATCGGTCTTACGATCGTTGCAATGGGAACCAGCGCGCCGGAACTTGCGGTCAGCACCTCGGCGGCAATTGCCGGCTCAAATGAGATAGCGCTGAGTAATGTTGTCGGCTCGAATATGTTCAATCTGCTCGCAGTCCTCGGTATCTGCGCACTTATTCACCCGATACCGATAGACAAAACGATAATGAAGCGCGATTTTCCGTTAAGCCTTGTAATATCGGTCATGACCCTGGTCGCCGTCGGTATAGGCTTTGTTTTGTCGGGAAATATAGCGGGAACGGGTATGCTCGATAATGTAGGCGAGGTGAGCCGTCCTTTCGGGATCGCTCTGCTTGTGATCTTCGTGGCATACATAATCATGCTGATAATAAAGGCGAAAAAAGATCGTGACCGCAAGGAAGAAGCCTCTGTGCCAATGCCGGTCTGGAAATGTATTATACTGATACTTGTCGGTCTTGCCTGCATAATAGCAGGCGGTGAGCTTGTCGTTGACAACGCCAAGAAAATAGCGGCGGCTGCTGGAATGTCTGAAACGCTTATCGGGCTCACGATAGTAGCGGTGGGAACTTCTCTCCCGGAGCTCGTCACTTCGATAGTTGCCTCAAAGAAAGGCAAAAACGAGCTTGCGGTCGGGAATGTTGTCGGCTCGAACATCTTCAATATTCTGCTTATCCTCGGTGTTTCTTCGACAATTCATCCTATCGCTGTAAATTTAGCATCTCTGCTTGATCTTGCAATACTTATCGTTGTCAGCGTTATCACATTCATCTTTGCGAAAAGCGGAAAGCTCGGCAGGACTGCCGGTGCGGTATTAGTGGGACTGTATGTTGCAGATGTGATATTTGCGATACTGCGCTGAATGCGTGACAAAACCATAAAATATGGTATTATAATATTACATATTGCTGCAAACCTGTCTCCCGGCGGAGGCGGGGAGACGGAATGTTCTGTTTTATCTGCATTAATTTTGATATACGAAAGGTCGTGACACTATGATATACTGCGTTGAAGACGACAGCGCGGTCAGAGATCTCATGGTCTATACGCTGAACTCTTCGGGCTTTGATACAAAGGGCTTCCTTACAGGAAAGGAAATGTTTTCGGCGCTGAAAACGACACGTCCCGAGCTTGTGATACTTGACATAATGCTCCCCGGAGACGACGGGTTAGAGATACTTCGGAAGCTGCGCGGACAGCCCGACACTTCCGATATACCGGTGATAATGGCTACCGCAAAAGGCACCGAATACGACAAGGTCAGAGGGCTTGATGCGGGCGCGGACGATTACCTCGCAAAGCCCTTCGGTATGATGGAAATGCTCTCCCGCGTCAAAGCGGTACTGCGCCGGTGCAGCGGAAACGTTGCCCGGAATGTCACAAGCATCGGCGGTCTGGTGATCGACAAGGACGAGCACACAGTCAGAACCGACGGAAACACAGTGAAACTCACATTGAAGGAGTACGAACTGCTGACATTGTTTATGGAGAACACCGGCAGAGCGTTCACCCGCGATCAGCTTCTGAATACTGTATGGGGAACGGATTTTTCCGGTGAGACCCGTACCGTGGATGTTCATATAGGAACGCTCCGTACCAAGCTCGGAAGCTACGGTGAGCTGATACAGACAGTCCGCGGGTTCGGCTACCGGATGGTAAACGAGCTATGACAAAGAGAATATTCCTGTCTATATTCGCCGCGGCAGTAAGCATACTAACGGCTGCTATCGTGATGATAATGTGGGTATTGTACAGCTATTTCTCCGTGATAAATCATGACCGGCTTGAAGAAATGACAAAGATAACCGCCCACTCGGTAGCTAACGAGGGTATGGCTTTCTTTGACGGACTGTCGGGGATAGACTACCGTATAACGTGGATAAACGCGGACGGAAGTGTCATATTTGACAGCGTCAGCGGATCACAAACATTGGAAAACCATTCCGACAGAGAGGAATTCATCGAAGCTGTATCAGACGGCTACGGCGAAAGTTCGCGGTATTCCTCGACGCTTACGGAAAAGCGGATGTATTCTGCACAGAAGCTTCCGGACAATACCGTGATCAGGCTTTCGGTATCGCAATTCACGGTTTTCTCGCTGCTGCCTGAAATGCTGCTGCCGCTTACCGTCATAATCGGACTGGCAGTCGCACTTTCTCTCCTGCTCGCGTACAGGCTTTCAAAAAAGATCGTCAGACCGCTCAACGAGCTTGACCTTGACGAGCCGAGAAACAACACGGCTTACAGTGAGCTGTCCCCTCTGCTTGACAGGATAGAAGCGCAGCAGAACGAGCTGAAAGACAAAGCCGCGAGCCTTCGTAAAAAGCAGGACGAGCTCGATACCGCGACAAGAAATATGGCTGAGGGGTTCGTGCTGCTGAATGACAGCGGCATTATACTGAGTATAAACGACACAGCGTCGGGACTGCTTGCGATAAGCAGTTTCGGGGTCGGGAAGAACATATATTCTCTGAACACCTCACCAAAACTGCAAAAGCTCCTGCGGGATGCGCAGGAAGGAGTCCGGGGCGAGACTGTTATACAGCTCGATGGTCTCGACCACAGATTTATAGCAAGCCCCGTTTTCTCGGGCGGCAGAACGGCGGGTGTGGCGCTGCTGATACTCGACATTACCGAGAAAGAGCGCTCGGAACAGCTGCGCAGAGAATTCACCGCGAATGTGTCTCACGAGATAAAAACGCCGCTGCATGCTATCTCCGGTTATGCGGAAATAATACGCGGCGGCTTCGTAAAGCCCGATGATGTGCTTGAATTTTCGGACAAGATATACTCGGAAGCACAGCGATTGACCGTGCTCGTCGATGATATCATCCGACTGTCACGGCTCGACGAGGGCAAGGAGGAGCTTCTTTTTGAGGAGACCGAGCTGCTTGCTGCCGCGAAAAAGGCGATCATTCCGCTTGAAAAGGCCGCAAGAGACAGAAAGGTGAGCATTACTGCGGCGGGCGATACGGTAACGGTCTTTTCGGTACCGCAGCTTGTGGGCGTGATAATATACAATCTTTGCGAAAACGCGATAAAATACAACCGTGAAAACGGCTCTGTGTCTGTAGTTGTGACCGACCACGACGAATACGCGCAGGTAACGGTAAGCGATACCGGGATCGGTATTCCCGCAGAGCATCTTGACAGGGTGTTCGAGAGATTTTACCGGGTAGATAAAAGCCGTTCCAAGCAGGTCGGCGGAACCGGTCTCGGACTGTCGATAGTAAAACATTCAGCCTCGCTGCTGAATGCTGAGACGGAGATAACCAGTGTGGTTGACGGCGGGACTTCGGTCACGGTACGTTTCCCGAAAAAACCAAGATAAAAAGGATAAGTTATGGGTATAAATGATATAGTTACGGCGATATTACAGCTTGTTGCTGGCATAGGGATATTCCTTGTTGCCTGCTCTATGATGAGTTCAAATCTTGAATCTTTGAGCTCAAACAAGCTGAAATCGCTGTTTTCAAAAGCCTCTAAAAGCAAGATGCTCGGTGTTGGTATCGGCACGGTCGGAACTGCGGCGATACAGAGCTCCGGTGCGACAACGGTAATGGTCATAGGTTTCGTGAATGCGGGGATAATGTCGCTCACACAGGCGGCTACTATCGTGTACGGCGCGAATATCGGTACTACCGTCACGGGTCAGATCGTGGCTCTCGGTATGTTCGGCGGGGATATGCTTTCCACAACGGTGATATTCTCCGCTCTCAGCGGTGTCGGCGCGTTCATTGTGACATTCGCAAAATCCGATACCGCAAAAAAGGCCGGCGGTATCCTCGCCGGCTTCGGTATGCTGTTTGTGGGTCTTTCTATGATGAGCGGTTCTATGGAGAGCTTTGCAAAGCTCGACGCGGTAAAAAACTTCCTCGCGGGGATAGACAACATCGTTCTGCTTATCGTTATCGGCGCGATACTCACCGCAATAATACAGAGCTCTTCTGTTATGACTTCGGTGGCGATTACAATGGTCGTGGCGGGACTGATAACGCTTGAACAAGGCATATTCCTCACAATGGGCTCGAATATCGGCTCCTGCGCGGTGGCTCTCATGGCCGGACTTACCGGCGGAAAGAACGCCAAGCGAACTGCTTGTATTCACCTGATATTCAACTTAAGCGGTGTAGTTGTATTCACGATTGCGGGAGTTATACTCAACGCCGCAACGGGCGGCACCATAAACTACGGAACTCTGTTTGAAAGCCTTTTCCCGCACGCTCCGCAGACACAGCTTGCAATGTTCCACACCGTGTTCAATGTACTGACGGTGTTGATAGTACTGCCGCTTACCGAACTGCTCGTAAAGGCGGTCACGGCGCTCATACCCGACGATCCCGAAAAGATACCGGAGGACAAGAACGCTCCGAAGCTGCACTACATCAACGACTATATGCTGAAAACGCCTCCTGTCGCGGTACAGCAGGCAAAGAACGAGATCGTAAATATGGCGGAGATCGCTATGCAGAATTTCTCACTGTCATGCAGGATAATATGCACGCTTGATTACTCCGAGATCGAGCAGTTCAGAGCCAACGAGAACGAGTTGAACTTCCTCAACCGGGAGATAGTGCATTTTCTCGTCAAGCTGTCGAATACACAGCTCGGAGCAAGGGATATGACCTATATTTCTACGGCGTTCCACGCTGTCACAGACCTTGAACGCGTGGGCGATTATGCGGAGAATATCGTGGAGTACGCGGACAAGCTGAAAAGTGCGGGAGAGCGCTTCTCCGAGGAAGCCGTGAGCGAGATCGGTGCGGTGTGCGAGCTGGTGGAGGAGCTTTTTGCAAACGTTATGACCGCGTATATCGGAAACGACCGCAGCGCCCTTGACCGCGCATTTGAGACCGAGGATGAGGTGGACGTTGTGACATCGGAAATGGCGGACAACCACATTCAGCGGCTCAGCGACGGAGTATGCACAGCCGATGTCGGCGCGCAGTACCTCTCGCTTTCCTCTGACGCGGAAAGAGTTGCCGACCATTTTATAAATGTCGGTAAGGCGATACGGGAGTATGCCTGACGGGAAGCAGAGGCTTGATTTGCGGAATACGAGATGAAAAACGATGAAGGAACCATTATGTCGATTACACCTGCAAAGTTCTCTTTGAATGGAACGATCAGTTATCTTAATGTCAGTCTCTGAATCAAACACAACAGTGACAGATCAGGAAAGAAAAGGCACAGCGGACATTCCCACTGTGCCTTTTCTTTTCAGCCAATATATTAAGAGAGGAAACGTTAAGCATTATCCTGAAGCGCGTCGTAGCCGGATTCACCTGTTCTGATTTTGAGCACATCCTCAACATCGTAAACGAAGATCTTTCCGTCGCCGACATTGCCGGTGTAGAGCGCGTTCTTCGCTGCGCTTACAACATCATCAACAGGCACCTTGCAGACAACG
>JAEEGL011925072.1_pt1 | contig 10932 bp, 2 predicted proteins | sample 9134231 | NCBI WGS metagenome assembly JAEEGL01 (sample SAMN16246548, study PRJNA631951) | gut metagenome | biome: gut microbiome; feature: rumen; material: fiber-attached | host: Bos | place: Iran: Karaj | collected 2018-10 | reverse complement strand
CGCGCTTGTTGTTCAGGTCATCGTCGTCGAGGAACACCTGGGCCATGGCTGGCGCGGCCAGCATCGTGGCGATCGCGATTGTCATTATTAACTTCTTCATTTTTATCTTATGTTTTATCGTTAATACTCAGTTTTATTTCACCACAATCTTCTGTACCATGGTGTTCTTGCCGTCGGTCACGCGCATCAGGTAGACGCCGTTGGCCACGCCGTTCAGGCTCACGCGGTTGCGCTCGTTGGCGAGGCGCTTGCTGAACAGCACGCGGCCCGTCACGTCGACGATGTCGAGTTGGCCCTTGCCGTTGACCACCCACTCACTGCCGTCGAAGAAGGCGAAGCTGCCGTCACCCTCGTTGTACTCGTCCACAGCCGTGACGGTGTAGGTCAGGTAGAAGCGTGAGGCATAGTCTTCTGTCGAGGCGTCGAAGGTGTAGCGGTCGACGCGCAGCATGTCGGTGATCGTGCCCGTCATGTTGTCCACCAGCAGCAGACTCGTGAAGTCGCCGTTCTGCGTGTTCCACGTCAGCGTGAAGGTGCCGTCCTCTTCGGTGATGAAGTGCACCGGCACGCGCTCCGTGCCTTCAGGTGTGAAGACCAGGCCGTAGCGCTGGCCCTCGAGGCTGGCGGCAATCTGGAAGTTGGCGTTGCGCACGCTGTTCACCTTCGTGGCACCGCCCAGCTCCGGACGGTTGAACTCCACGACGGCCAGGTCGCGGTTGCCACGCTCGTTCTCGACGTAGAGGTTCACCAACGGATAGTTGACCTGATCCTCACGACCGCGGTAGTAGGAACCCGTCTCGCTCTTCATGGTGCCAGCCATCGAAGGAGCAAACTGGAAGGTGACACCGTCTTCTGCCGTGTACATGAAGAAGCCCTGGTGCGGGTGGATGTACTTCGACGGGATATCCGTGTTCGCCGACGAACCTTCAACCACGGGGGCAAAGACGCCCTTGTCGGCATCATAGATGTAGAACGAGCCGCTTCCAACCTTCGACAGGTCGAGGTAGGCCTGGTAGGGGTTGCCCACGAGGTTCCAGCCCTTGTTGTACACCGGTGTCAAATCCTCCTGGTTGGTGAGGTTGATCGAGACCGTGCTGTTGTTCAGCGTACCCGTGCTGTTCATGTAGCTGTCCTGGCTGATGGCCATCATGTAACCCTTGCCGGGGACGAAGATGGTCTCGTTCTTGTCTTGTCCCAGACCAGCCTGACCGCTCACATAGTGGATCTGGTCGTTGTTGTCCTGGTGCCAGTGGTTGTCGCCGCTGCGCTTCAGGTTGATCCAGTGGTACTCGGGCTCGTAGTAGGTGTAGAGGTCCCACTTCACACCCGTGCTCGGTGTGGTCATCGGCAGACCGTTCGGGAAGTAGCTGCCCTCAAGTTTAGAGATGTTGACGTCTCCACCGTGTCCTGTGGATGGACCATAGGTGGCACCGATGGCAGCGTTGCTCAGCGGGCTCGACATGAAGTGCCAGTCGTAGGCCAGCGTGTTGCCGATGTAATCGACAGCCTTCTTGCAAGAGTTGTCGAAGGTGACACCCACCGTGGCCTTGAAGCCGGCAACCGTCGGCATGAGGACGGCGTCCTCATCGACGGTGACCTTCACGTTGTCCGTAGGCGCGGTGGCCACCTCAGTGGCTGCACCATAGAGGAAGATGCCAGCATTGGGCTCGGCATTGCCTGCACCATTGTCGTTATAGGCGGCGAGCAAACCGTCGATACCATTGTTGAAAGCATCTGCCTTGCTGGTATGCTCAAGGTTGAAGGCGCTGTATTGCAAGAACTTGCCGTCGCTTTCGAGTGTAGCCATGGCATTGTCGCTCGGGAAGAGCAGCACCGGCAGGTCACCGTTGATCTTACTGTTCTTCGGACGACTCCAAGGAGTGTAGCCGCTATTCTTCGTCCTCACCCACTTGTTCATCGCGCTCAACAAGCCGTCCCAAACAGGGATGTGGTTGTTGTCGTAGATGAAGCCTTCGGTGACATCGGGGACATAAGTGGTATAATCTCCCACCAACGACACCAAATTATCGCGGTACATGTAATCGACATCCTTGATACCCTTGGCGGGATCGATGGCAGCATAAGTGCCGTGACCAGCGAGGGTACCATTGCCAGTAGAGACATAGCCATTGGCTTTGTCTGCATAACAGAACTGGATGGTGCCACTGTTGGCATTGGCGAAAGCCGGGAATCTCTGCGAGCCCACTTGTGCATAGCAGTTCTCCACGAAGCAACCCGATTGGTTGACGCCAACCAGACCACCCACGACTTCACCTTCGTCCATGCTCATGGTCACGTTGCTGTAGGAGTTGTAGAGGTTACCCTTGTTGACAGCTACAAGACCGCCCTTGATGTTACCACCCACCAGTGTGGAAACAGCAAAACTGGAATGGATGGTACCTCCGTTGTTCGTACCCACGAGACCACCCGTGTTGCCTTCGTTCTTCTGGTTGGTCACCAAACCGGCAGCCTCCACGTTGCACAAGGTACCGCCAGTCATCGTACCCACCACGACACCGACATTGTCGGCCTCAGGCTTGAAGGTTTCTCCCTCCGTCACGACCACCATATTCTGGATGGTAGCGCCGTTGGTTTGGCCAAACATACCGGCATCGGTTCTAATCAAGGGGCATTTCAAGCCGCTGATCGTGTGACCATTGCCTTCAAAGTTGCCCGTGAAGTTGTCAACATCCGTACCAATCGGCACCCAGATGTATTGGCTCATATCAAGGTCTTTGGTGACTACAACAGAGTCCAAAACGTAATTTTCATTCTCAAAGTCAACACCATTTTCACCATTGGCGAGAGAGATGACCCAAGCCAACTTTTCAGGTGTGTCAATGTTCTGCAACTCCTCAGCGGTCATGTATGGGGTATAACCCGTAGTAGGATCATTGCTGGCATAGATAGGATTCCAATACTGTTCGGTCACCCAAGTCTTCAACCAATACAAATAGTAGTCAGGATGGTACTTCTCCAGTTTGTAGTGATTCAAATCATGGACAATGAGATTCTGGGGATTGGCGTAAGGAATCTCAAGGTACGGGATGTTGTTTTGTTCAGCGTAAACAACAGGCATATATCCATCAATGGTGCCATTCTCCCAGTCGTCCTTGCCGATACCGACCTTGGTATCAATTATACCTCCCGCAGTGTTTTTCTTATACTTCAGGGCTCCATAATTATTATTGTCATCGACAAGGCCAATCTGAACCACTCTGTAGTTGTCCGCACCCTTCTGGGTCAGCCACACATTGCTCTGCTCTGAAGTCTGAGCCGTTCCTGCATGGTTGTTGTACACATAGATGGAGTCGGACACAATCATGGCACCGTCCATATACACGGCACCGCCTTGTTCACAGATGTTGTCGGTGATCTTGGCCTCGCCATTGAGCTTCAGGATACCGCCACGATTCACGTTCACGGCACCGCCAGGAACATCATCCTCTGCCTTGCTGCCAGCGGAGGTATAGGTGTTATAGTTGTGCTTCAAGGTCGTGGTCGTCTTCAGGTTAAGTGTACCACCTTCCTCAACAACCATCATAGGTGCTACGGCTTCACCATTGAAGTGGCAGTCTCCTTCAGGATCGGTAGGATACAACCAGTGATTATGGGTGGTGGCAATGGCCTCGGCATACATGCCATCCATGTTGACACCCACCACATTCAATTTGCTGGTGACATCGACCAAGGTACCTGTGAAGGCTTCGTTGGGGAAATCATCCGTATGGAAAACCAGTTGATCATCCGAAACCGACAGCTTATGGCCACCCGGATAACGGTAGATATTCACATTGTTTTGGAACCTTGAGCCATCCCAGGTCGTGCTGGGCTTGGTAATGGGCAGGGTGTTGACCACAAAGATATTGTCGCCAGCAATGAAGCCCAAACGGTTAAGGACATAGTTCACTGTTCTGGCAGGTTTGTCGGGGAACTTGCCATAGCCTGTGGCATCTTTACCCAACAACTCGCCATCTACCAAGGTAGTGCCGTCAACATAGAAGATGGCGCCGCGACCACGACGATACACGTCAACGGTAATGGTAAACTCGGTTTCCCAAGGAGAAGCAGAAGCCAGACCCGAATTGTCGTATACAATGGTAAAGACGACTCGACCCATATAGTCTTTTTGGCCTTGGAACTGCATATTGCCGTTGTAATACAGGTTGATGCCCAAGGCAAGGTCGGAACGGCCACCCGCATCGGCGATAACCTTATTGAGTGTTGCACCATTGCCAGGTGCACCTTCAATCTCACCTTGTTTATTGCGCCAGTCGTCGATGTTGTCGGGGGTGGCAACGGCTTCGATGGTCATACCGAACGAATTGAAGTCGAAACTCGTCTGACCCGTATGAGGCTTGTACTGAACCTTGAGCGTACCATTCTGGTCATCGCCATCATAATCACCGGGAGTGAACTCAACCTTCTTCACTATGAACTCCGCATTTTCACCATTCTCATGCAAGGGGAAGGAAGGAATGATAAGCTTGGCTTGGCTCACTTCCTTGGCACCTCCGGTACCATTCATCAAAGCATACATCGTCGTGGTAATGCCTTCGGTGATCTGAGTCGAGGTGTTGATGGTCAACTTGACGTCCACATAGTCGTCAATCACTTCAACACCATTCTCCATGTGGCATTGCACCAACGGGATGGTGACGGGATCCCACGACATATTGGCCGTAAGGGCATTCTTATAGGTGAGGCGGAAGATAACGGAAGGCACGACCGTATTGTCGCCACAGGTATATCTGGCATTTGTAGCCAGCCAGTTATCGGCCTCGTCACAGATGATGTAGTTTGTCGTTTCGCTGATGCCTGTGCAAGGTACCATCACCAAACCGAAGTTCATGTTGGGGTTATCGGCAAGACTGGCGAGACCAGCAGCGAGACCCGTAGCAGTAACAGGCTGGTTGATTACTTGTTCTTCACTATTATTGTTGTACATCCAATAGCTGCCACTGGCGGCGTTGGGGTCGGCGGCGTTGGCTGCCTTATAGGCATAGGCCGCGTTGTAGGTCAGCACGTCGTTGCCATAGTCCACCAAGTAGTTATCGCCCGAGGTTTCGAAGCGGTAATAGTAACCTTCACCTCTCCAAGAGGGCAATTTGATGGTGTCTTCAACAGTATAATAGGTTGCCCCACCAGGCACCGAGCTGGCGTTGAGCACACCGTTCACGGTGCTGTGGTCACCACCATAACGCCAGATACGATAGTACTTGGTGTCGCCTCTCATTTCAGGAGTATGATTCTCGTAACGCAACTGCACTTGGTTACCTTGGGAGACCAAAGCGCCATCGGCAGTATATTGGTTGTCGGCGGCACGGTAAGCCACGAAACCACCATCGTTAGAATTGTCATAGGTTTCGGGAATGGCGTTCCCCTCTTCTTGGCTCTGCTTCGGACGGGCGTAAGCGCAGGTCATGTCGGCACTCTGGTTGCTGCTCATCATGTGAGCCCATCCGGCGAGTTCACCATAATAGTCAACAGTGGCATTACTCTCGGTGGTTTCATACAGGATTTCGATGTAAGAACCACCGTTCACACGGATCTTGTTGTCGGTGAGACTGCCTGTGGCGCCAAGGCCGTTATAGTTCACCTTGGTGAAAGTCGGAGAAGCGGCATAGGTGTCATTGCAAGTTGCGCTCCAGAAGCTCTTCAGCTCGGTGGAAGGCGCGTTCATCACGAAGGTGCTACCATTGGCCATAAGGACACGACGGTCGATGGAATAAATGGAATATTCCACAGTGGCGTTAAGGCTGTTGACCATACCTTGTCCCGTGAAGTTGACATGAGCATTGTCAGCGATGACCTCGCGGAAACGCTGGATTGAGTTGAAGGTACGCGTACCAGCGCTGATGGGGTTGACCGTGGCATCGTTACCCGAATTGGCGATATCGGTACCGTAGTTCTTCAGGATGAGGACGCGATCCATGTTACCAGCATCGCAGGAGGTGCCGCAGCCGAAGAGGGAACCATCAAGGCTCATGTAGAATTCCGAGGTGGGGTCGTCGGCAGTGGTGTTATAACCCAAAGCATCCACATAGATGCTTGAGTTACCCGACACGGTGGGAGCGCCGAAGGTGCCATTGAAGGTACCCCAGTCACCGCCAGCGTACACATTGCCGCCAACGATTAGGATATTCTTGTTGTAGGTGACGCCTGCCGTAGGGGCATGGTTAGGAGCGTTCTCGATGGCATTGAGACCGACAAAGCCGTACACCGAACCATAGGTCACACCATAGTAGCCAGCGGCATACACGTGCTCACGGATTCTACCACCACTTATATTGGTAATGGAGCAAGGTGCATCGTCATCAACCAAGATATGACCATGATTATCATCAAAAGCACTCGTTGTGAACGTCAAGGCGTCATTTGCGTTACGCGAACCGCCATAGACGGAGCCGTTGACATGACCACCAGTGATGTTGACCGTCTTCAAACCAGCAAGGAATATGGAACCGTGCTCACCAAAGGCACCGCCGAACACATTGCCGCTGATTTCACCGCCGCTGACGGTAACCACAACGTCACCCGTAGTCTTACCCATCCTACCACCACCAAACACATCGCCGCTGATGGCACCGCCGCTGACGGTGACAGATGAGGCCAAAGTAACATCGGTGGGTGTCACTGACTGAGGAGGAATTGAATAAGACCATGGCGTTCTTAAATTTTGGTGGCTTGTCTGAGGCAAAACAGTCTCACCATCAACAGTTACAGTTACGTAGCGTGAACCAGAATTAGTTCCTCCCTTTCCAGTAATCTTGAAATCCGTGCCATAATCTGCATAATACTCATGTGCACCTGGATTACCCCAAGTAATAGTTTCTCCTGCAGGTTGTCCACCAGACGTGTACTCAATAGTAATATATCTGTCATTTGAGGAACCTCCTGAAAGAGTGACTACCACAGTGGCCTTGTTTCCGCTTTGCGCCACATCACCATTCTCGCCGCCGCCGTACACCGATTCGCTAATAGTGCCACCGCTTACGGTGACATCGGTTTGTCCAGAGACTTGGGCGGTTGTTGCACCACCCTTACCGGCACCAAACACATTCTTCATTGTACCGCCATTAATGGTGACATGAGTGTCGCCTTCAACAGTACCTTCATCACCGCCACCGTACACATTATTACTAATAGTGCCGTTGTTGACGGTAACTGTAGTGCTTTCACCGATATTGGTGTCCTCACCAAGGCCACCGCCATACACATTATTAGTCGTTCCACCCGTCATGGTGACGTGGCTGTTGGTAACCTCACCACTTGTGTTGGAGCCACCAAAAACATTACCACCTACCGTACCACCTCTAACATAGACATTGGAGGTGGGGATTATTTTGTCATAATTAGTGATTGGGCTGTTTCCATAAGCACCGCCAAAGACATGGTTTTGGATAGTGCCGCCAAGAATATAAACATTGGATTCGGTGGTAACATAACCGTAATTACCACCACCATAGACATTACCGCCAACAGGATAAGCAGCTGTATTGTTTTTATTGGAAACAGTCGCATTATCAGCAATCACCACATAGGAATTTATCACACTGGCACGTTGATCATCACGGCCACGACCAGCACCGAACACTTGTCCGCCATTGGTCACATTAACAGCTTTGGCATTATCACCACCAACGATAGCATTGCCTCCTACATATACATATGTATTTGCTATCACTGCAGCTGAACTTCCAGATTGGGTACCTGTTCCATTGTTGGCACCTGCAATCCAACTACGAATTTCACCACCAGTAACAATAATAGCTCTACTTCCAGCAGTTTCACTATCAGCCGCACCACCATAAACTGCACCATTGAAAACGCCCTTCTTGATTCGTAAAGTTAACGAAGGCGTAGTCAATTCAGGCACATAATTCTGAGGATTAGTACCTGCAGAAGTACCACGACCACCATTCATACAACCCATCTCACCACCTTCTACAATGACATAACGAATGCCCGGGTATGTATTGCCAGAAGAATTCTGTCCGCAATAGAAAGAACTCTGCCAACCACCACCTTGAGGATTATTTGAATTCGTCGGAGCAGTTGCTTGGTTGTTCCAATAGTTTTTTTGGTATTCGCCACTCTTGACAACAAGGTCAAAAGTTTTGGCAGTTTGGTTATTCTGATTACTAAACGTGACATTAGTTGAGAAGAACAAGTTGTTTTCCGCAGAAACTGACAGGTGTGAGTTGTCATTATCAGCGCGGTCGTAGTCACTTCCCATAATCGCCTTTACATAATACCTTCCACTGACAGTGCAAGACGAAGCACGAACGAAAGCCAGTTGGGTATATGTTCCGCTTTCCACACGCAGAGTGTAATCCAAGTTAGTGGCATCACTATTGATACCTTGAAGAAGAGTAGCTGTGCCAGTATTACCACGGCCCATGATGAGGTCATGGTTGGCGGCGGTCAGCGTACCATTGTTCAGGTTCATATACTCGAACTTGGTGTCGGCAGAGCAAGTGAAGGTACCAAGATTAATGGCATTAGCACCACCAGTGCCGTCAGGATTATAGCGGCTGTAGGTAACAGGCACATTCAAGGCTGAGGTAGGTGCAGCACCCACCACGAAGTTACGTTCGTAGGAGCCACCTGCCAAACCACTAGCATTGTTAGTTGTATTCACATAAGCCCTAGCCCAAACGGCCTGGAAGTCCGCTTCATTGCCTTCGCTGTTGGTAGTGACAAAATGGATTTCTTTTTCCGCAGGAATGATGTCACCCACAGCATATTCTTCTGCAATGGTCACACCCACCAGACGCACCACGCGCCAGCCTTGGAAACCACGCCAACGGCTGTCACCGCTGCCATAGGTAGGTCTCTTGGAGAAGGGGTTGGGAATCAGAGTGTAAGGATAGTTGCCCGTACCGTCTTCCTTGGCATTTTCCAAGGTCTTCAGATAGATGAACTGGTTGGCAGAGGCATCAACACCTACGGCAACGCCAGTAGATATTTCAAAATCATCTGAAGAGGTTGTGGGAGTGTAATCATTATTGGTCTTCATCGTGATACCGTTACCAAAATAGGTAATCTTCACGTCGGTAGGATTAAGACGGTGAATGGGTTGGTCGCCATCGCTGTAGTAGCTCCAACTGTGCTTTTCACGGTCATCAAGGAGGACGGTAGTAGTGGTAACCTGGCTACCGCTGCCCACGTAGATATCAGTCACCACGAGAGAGTGGGTGTAGTTGGGGTCAACCGAACCATCGGTAAGCTTGTAAGCAACGGCCTTGATGGTGGTGCCCAGCGCAAGATCGCCGAGGGTCACCGTTCCTTCTCCTGAACCTTCATAGTTAGACGGGCCAGGCTCGGTACCATTAATGGTGTAATAGATATAGAAAGGCGCCTCATTCTCGTCATAGGCGGTAATCTTCATTTGGTCAAAGTCGATAACCGGCTTCGGGCAGTAGATCTGGTCAACCGTATAGGTCACCGAAGGAGAAGCCAACTCGCACGACAAGGCAAAGGCCTTGGCGGTGTACACCGTACCAGCCTCCGAGCATACGATAGGTTGAGAATAGGTAGTACCGTTGCCAGAATAGGTGGGCTGGGTACCGTCGGTGGTATAACGCACAATATAGGTTTCGTTCACGCCGCTGGGCACATTGGGGGCCTTCATCGTAATGACGTTGGTTCCCTCTTCCCTCGTGATGGTCGGCACGCCAGGATTAGGCAGACGGTCACCAGTAGGCTGATAGGCGTCATTAAAGGTCATCGAGGTCTCGCCAGAAAGTGTGGTGCCACCGTCAATAGACGACTTGGCTCTTACAGTAAGGTTGCTACCCAAAGGCCAGTCGATGGTAGTACTAGGACTATAAACATTACTGCTGGCAGTAGGTGTCGAACCATCGGTGGTATAATAGATGGTTGCTCCAACCGTGGTAGGCTGGATTTCAATCGTATTCGAGCAAGTAGCCCTTCTGATGAAAGGCGGTTGTGCCGTGAGTGAGTTAGTCGTTCCGTCAAGGCACTGCACCGTGGCCGCCCAACCTTCCTCACGATACACCTCGTTGGAATAGAAGTTGAAAGTGATGGAGCCCGTAGCCATGATGGTGAAGGAGCCTTCCTTGTTACCCGAGAATTCGGCAATCTGGGTACCCGTTTCGGAACTCTCACCTTGGTAGACGGTAAGAATATCTTCGTTGATACGCAAGGACCAATCATTGCCAATGGAGACTCCATTTTGGGAATTAGGCTGTCCCGTTTGGTAATTGTTGTTCCAGGAGTAAGCTGTAAACGTATTGAAAGTCACCAAAATCAGGTCAGTGGCATTACGAGCCTTGAAAGTGTATTCAAACTGCTCGTTGACAACATACCAAAAATCCCAGTAATTGGTACCTCCATTGGTCGAAGGACCAGACGGACCATGTGAGTCGTAGAACTGCACCACATCATTGGGGTCCATCAAGGTACGACCATCACGCATGTAGATGTCGGGAAGATTCGCTTTTTGTTGTGCCATCACCGGCAGGGCGAAGCACACCATCATCAGCAACAACAAGCAAGCTTTCAACTTGTTGAGCTTTCTCATTCTGTTGTAATTCTGTTGCATTTTACTTCGAAGTTTTTTATTTGTTACTCTTACTTACTTTCTTTCTTCTTTGTTTTGCACCTTATTAATTAATATGGGACTGCGAGACTACGAAACGCGGGACGCGAGACTACATAGTCCAGCCATGGGCACTATCTTAGCTCCTCCCCTAACAACACACAAAGCACGAAGCCTGCGGTTCGTCAAAGGTCGGGTCCGGTAAGTGTCCAGCATAATGCCTCGTAAGGTGCTGGTTTTGTTCATTTTAGGATCCTTATTCTCTTTTGTTTACTATAGTAATTTGTACGCTGACGAACTGGGGGTACCGTCCCATTTAACTCCGTCGATCCGTACGATTTCGGGCGCAAAAGTACTCACTATAT
>JAEEGL011356557.1_pt1 | contig 10932 bp, 8 predicted proteins | sample 9134231 | NCBI WGS metagenome assembly JAEEGL01 (sample SAMN16246548, study PRJNA631951) | gut metagenome | biome: gut microbiome; feature: rumen; material: fiber-attached | host: Bos | place: Iran: Karaj | collected 2018-10 | reverse complement strand
CTCCCCGTCCTGGGCGGTATAGAACATGCGCACGGCGGAGGCCTTGATGGTGATGCCCCGCTCCCGCTCGATGTCCATGGAATCCAGGAGCTGGGCTTCCATGTCCCGCTTGGCCACGGTGTCGGTTAGCTCCATCATCCGGTCCGCCAGGGTGGACTTGCCGTGATCGATGTGGGCGATGATGCAGAAATTTCGGATATGAGATTGATCCATTACGGTTTGCTCCCTAAAAAACTATGGAGTATCATACCCTATCCCATCCAAAAAAGCAACCGCATTCTCACCCCCTCCCCGACGGCGTGTCAGGAGGGGGATGAGTCGGGCAGCCGCTCAGTATTCGATGGTGAGTGTCCTGGTCGCGGTTTGGTCGAAATGCAGAAGTTTTTGAACAATCTTCACGCTGGCTGAGCCGTGCTCGGGGAAGTCATCCGGGCGAGGCATCACGAAAGCATAGGCATACAGGATCTGCCCATCCATAGTTTGGGGCACGACCTCCAAGCGGCAGGTCTCAGCCGGTATGGGCCGGCCGTCCACCGTGAGGGTGACGCACACGTCCCCGGGTGACAGGACATCCGGTTCGCCATAGCGGATCTGCAGGCCTTCATGGGAGGTCTGCTCTATGCGCACCACAAAGCAGTCCGGGTAGGTGACGTTGCCCATAAGGGTATGAAAAACGTCCTGTTCCGGATCCTTCAGATCGTAGCGGAGGTTGATCCATGGTTCCTCCACCACCTCCGCCTGCTCCGTGAATGTCTTTTCCCCGTCATCGGTACGGGCGGTATATGACACTTCCAACACCGGAACCGGCTCGTAACCGGACATCAGCTGGTCCCAGTGCTTTTGAGCGAACTCGCTGGCGCTCAGGTCAAAGTCGGGAATCCCATACCGGCCCTGAGCGATCTCCTCCGCCGTCAGGGGATATTCCCAAACGGTCTCCTTCAGAACCGGATCCCACAGGCGGACGGTGACCGCATCCATCCTGTCCTGAGCCTCCAGGACCACCGTGCCATGATAGACCTGGCTGGTCCGATAGAAGGTGAGCTTCACGCCGGGGATCGGCGCCGGCGTCGGCGTAGGCTTTGGGCTGGCTGTTGGCGTAGGCTTTGGGCTGGCTGTTGGCGTAGGTATGGGCAACGCGGTTGGCACAGGGCTGGGGGATGGCATGCGGTCCGCAGTGGGTGTGGGTGCGGCGGTCATCAACGCTTCTATGATCTGAGGTGTTGGAAGAGCGAAGGGCTCCTGGATCGCCTTTTCCGCATCGCTGAACATACTCACAGTGGAAAGCAAGCCGGCCGCCAGTACTGCCGCCAGCCAGTGATACTTCTTTTTCTTTTTTGCAGAAACCGCATCTCCCCCGCCGCTGCCGAATTCAGGCGGCAACGGGGCGGATTGAGCCTCAGGGAGAGGGAATTCCTCCGGCGGACGTATGAACTCGCTGTCGTTCTGTGCCCGACGCATGGGTTATTTGCTGTGTACGTCCATCTGGGGGAAGGGACACTCAATGCCCAGCTTGCGGAAGCCAAGCCACAGGTCCCGATTGAGGATGCGAGCACCGGTATAGATGTCCTTCTCCGCCACCTCCACCACAAACCGCAGGATGACAGAGGACTCCGCCAACTGCTGTACCCCCAGATACCGGGGCTCGGCGAGCATCACTTCGCTGCGCTTTTGATGGATTTCAGCCATCAGGCCGGGGAGCTTCGCTTCCAGAGCCTCCAGATCCGTTTCATAGGGGATGGCTATGTCGCTGACGGCTCGCGAAATGTTGTCAGACCGGTTCAGGATGTTCTTCATTTCGGAGTTGTTGATGATCTTGATGTTGTCGCCGGCGTCCATGATGGAGGTGGTGCGGATGCCAATGGCCTTTACCGTGCCACGAAAGCCGTTGACTTCCACGATGTCTCCCACATTGTACTGGTTCTCAAAGAGCAGGAAAACGCCTGTGACCATGTCGGCCACCAGGCTCTCCGCCCCAAAGCCCACGATCAGGGCCACGATCCCCACGCTCGCTACGATGGCGTTCACGTTCACGCCCAGGATGGACAGGCCCCAGCAAAGGATCACCAGTGCCGCCACATAGCGGATCAGGCTGGACAGGAGGGACACGTAGGTCATGCCCTTGCGCTCCTTCGGTTTCACAAGACCCAGCACAAGCCGCAGCAGCCGGGCGGCGAACAAGACCATGGCCGCCATGGCCAGGGCCTCGATGACGGGATGGGCATAGAGGAACCGGTCGATCAGGACCAGCGCGGCAAAAGCAGCCAGGTAGCCGAGCAAAGGTTTCCAGTTCTTCATGGGGGCTCTCCTTTCAAAAAAGGCGGATCACAGGCGAAAACAGCTCCGATCTTCCTTGATGTATTCATATCATCCCCCCGTCCTTCTGTCAAGAAAAAACCCGAAAGGAAGCATGCAATTTATCGTCTGCCCAGAGAGACGGGCGGTTCATGAACCGCTCGGGCATATATGTCGAGCCGCCGGTGGGAAGCCGGCGGCTGGCGGTGGTCGTATGATGGCTTACCATTCCTGAACGGGGCAGCGGTTTTGGAAAAGACCTCGCCGTCAGCGTTTTTCGCCCGGCAGCGCGGGATCATAGACAGGCACGGATTCCTGTCATAGACAGGGAACGTCTTTTTCCCTCGCCTTCACGGTGGGTTTGAGATCTTCGACCCTCTCCTTCTCCCGGCATCCTTGGGCTGAGCCTTGATGGTGGAGGTCTGCGGCGCAGGCGTGGGTTTGAATGTGGCTATAGTCTATGGCATGATCCAGCCATCCGTAAAGACGATCGTCACGTCCATAGGCCCTTTGCCTGTGTCATATTGATATGCGAAGCTCTCCGCCTTCTTGGAGAAGGAAACTATGCCGATATCCTTGTCCAAATCGGCATCCGATACGGTCACCTTGTCCATGTTCTCCAGGGGGACGAGCTGGGAAAGATCGTACTGATACGTCCCATTGACGGACGCCAATGTCTGATCTGGGATCGTTTGTCCCATTTCGATCTCGGTCAACGTCGCGTTGGCGCTCAGATCCAGCATGGGCAGTTGGTTGTCGACGCAGTACAGATATTCCAGCGCCGTGTTGCAGCTCACGTCCAGCGCAGTCAATCGGTTCATGCCGCATTGCAAAATTCTCAGCCTCGTGTTGCGACTTACATCCAGCGCCGTCAGCTGGTTGCGGGCGCAATACAACAAACTCATATCCTTGTTTTGGCTCACATCCAACGCGGTCAATCGGTTGTCAGAACACCTCAGATCCACCAACGCCTTATTATGGCTCACATCCAAATCCGTCAGCAAGTTTTCATAGCAATACAGCCATTTCAGCCCCGTGTTGTGACTCACATCCAACGCGGTCAACTGATTGTTGAAACATTTCAGCCATACCAATGCCGGGTTGTTGCTCACGTCCAGCACAGTAAACCGATTATCGTTGCACTGCAAATCCAGCAGCGCCGGGCTGTGGCTCACGTCTATATCCATCAGCTGGTTCCACCTGCAATACAGTACCTTGATTGCCGGATTGTGACTCATGTCCAACGCGGTAAGCTCGTTGCAATCACAATACAGTTTCTCCAAATCTGTGTTTTGGCTCATATCCAGCGCTGTCAGCCGGTTGCTGTCGCACCACAGTATTTCCAGTGCCGTGTTGTGACTTACATCCAGCGCCGTCAACTGGTTGTTGCTACAATCCAGATCCTCCAGTGCCGTGTTGGAACTGACATCCAGCGCGGTCAGTTCGTTATTGTAGCACTCCAGTACGTGCAGTTTCGTAAAGTGCTCAATGCCTTTCAGGCTCCCTATGCCCATTTCAGGCACATGGATCTCTGTGACATTCTTTACCTTAGCCTTCGTCATATAGTCCTTGCCACCGGCAAGATTGTCGATGACCCACTGGCGAAACGTTGCATCCGGGAAATTGACCTCGCTGATCTCCAGATACCGATCCCCATCAGCCAAAGCCGCCATGGGGAACAGGCTGATGCAGAACACCAGGCACAGCAACAGGGGCAGCACACGTCTTTTCATGTTTTCTTTTCCTCCCCCTTTCTGTTCCTTTTCAGCGGGCGTAGGTCTTGACAAGATGAAGGGCGATCTCAACGCACCGGTCCATCTCCTCCACGCAGACGTGCTCGAAGGGACCGTGGCAGGCGTAATCGCCGGTGCCCAGATTGGGGCACGGGAGGCCCATGAAGGACAGGGTGGCGCCGTCGGTGCCGCCGCGGATGGGCTGGATCAGCGGTTTGACCCCCGCCGCCTCGCAGGCCGCCACGGCGTTCTCAATGAGGTGATAATTGTCGGGCCGGATCTTCTCCGCCATGTTCCGATACTGGTCCCGGAGGATGAGCTCACAGGTGCCCTCGCCGTACCTCTCGTTAAGGAAGGCCGCAGCCTGCTGCAGGGTGGCTTTGCGGCTGTCGAACCGAGGCGCACTGTGGTCCCGAATGATGTAGGACAAGGCGGCCTTCTCCACGTTTCCAGCCATGTCGGTCAGGTGGAAGAAGCCCTCATACCGGTCCGTGCGCTCAGGCCGCTCCGCTGCGGGCAGGAGGCCGTTGAACTCCATGGCCACCTGTAGGGCGTTTATCATGACGTTCTTGGCGGAACCGGGATGCACGTTCCTGCCGTGAACGGTGACCTTGGCCGCGCAGGCATTGAAGTTTTCAAACTCGATCTCTCCCGCCTTGCCACCGTCCATGGTATAGCCGAAGTCGCATCTGAAGCCCTTCACATCGAAGCCGTCGGGACCGTGGCCGATCTCCTCGTCGGGGGTAAAGGCCACGCCGATGAAGCCGTGAGGGATATCTCCCTTTTGAAGGATCTCCACCAGGGTCATGATCTCCGCCACGCCCGCCTTGTCGTCGCCGCCCAGGACCGTGGTCCCGTCGGTGGTGATCAGGGTCTTACCCTTCAGATCCAGCAGGCTGGGGAAGTTTTTGGGGGACAGGACCCGGCCAGAGTCGCCTAGTGGGATATCGCCGCCGTCGTAGTCGTAGACCAACGTGGGATTCACATTCTCCCCGGAGAAGTCGGGCACCGTGTCCATATGAGCGATGAAGCCCAGCCTGGGCTTGTTCTCATACCCCGGCGTAGCGGGCAGAGAGCCGTAAACATAGCATTTGTCATCCACCCGGGCGTCGGCGACCCCCAGGTCCAAAAGCTCCTGCACCAGGAGCCTGGCCAGATCGAACTGACGCTCCGTGGAGGGATTTTTCACAAAATCCTCGCTGCTGGCGGTGTGTATCTTCGCATAGGTGATGAAGCGTTCGTAAGCGCGCATAGGGCCCTCCTTATTTGATCTTGGTCATGTCGCAGCCGTCCAGCCACTTGGCCGCCGCTTCGCAGGCCGTCTTCAGACCCTCGGGCTCAAAGGGATCATTGAGCCCTGCGGCTGCCACCAGCTCCCGATAGGTACGGGTGCCGGCCAGTTTTACCAGCTTGTAGTACCGCTGCCAGGCGTCGGCCCTGTCCTGCTGCATGAGGGCCCAGAATTGGAGCGCCACAGACTGAGCCAGACAGTAGTCGATGTAATAGAACGGCATCTCGTAGATATGGCTCTGCCGCTGCCAGGCCTTTCCCTCGCCCCAGAAGGGCATATCGCCCAGTTTGATCCAGGGCATATAGGTCTTCGTCAGCTCCGCCCACTTCTCATGCCGCTGGTCCGGGGTTAGATCCGGCTGCTCATAGACGATGTGCTGGAAGTGGTCCACCATGGTGCCGTAAGGCAGGAACGTCAGGGCGCCGGTCAGGTGGGCGTAACGGTACTTGTCCGCCTGATCTCCGAAGAAATCTTCGGCCCAGGGCCAGGCAAAGAACTCCATGCTCATGGAATGGATCTCGCAGCTCTCCAGGGTGGGGCTCTGGAGCTCCATGGGGTAGACGTCCCGGGCGGTGTACCCGGCAAAGGCGTGGCCGCCCTCGTGGGTCAGCACCTCCACGTCCCCCTGGGTGCCGTTGAAGTTGGCGAAGATGAAGGGGACCTTGTAATCGGGGATGCCGGCGCAGTAGCCGCCGCCCTGCTTGCCCTTGCGGCTCAGCACGTCCATGAGCTCGTTCTTGAACATGACGTCGATGAAGGCGGCCGTCTCCGGAGCCAGCTCATGATAGAACTTCTTTCCCGCCGCCAGGATGTCGTCCGCCATACCCAGGGGCTTGGGGTTGCCGGACAGGAACATGGGGGCGGTGTCGGCATAGCTCAGGGGGTAGGACACGCCCAAGCGCGCCGCCTGTTCCCGAAAGAGCCGGTCCGCCACAGGGACCACATACTGAACGATGGTTTCCCGGAATTTCTTTACGTCCGACTCGGTGTAACAATTGCGGCCCATGCGGTCATAGCCCAAGGGCACAAAAGTTTCATAGCCCATGGCCCGCCCCATCTTGGTGCGCAGCGCGGTGAGTTTGTCATAGATATCGTCAAGCTCCGCCTGATGCTCCGTATAGAAGTCCGCCTGGGCCAGCCAGGCCTTTCGGCGCATGGCGGGATCGGGACTCTCCTTGTAGGGCCCCAACTGGGCCAGGTTCAGCACCTGCCCCTCGAAGGGGATCTGGGCGGAAGCGATGAGCTTGCCGTAGGCCGTGACCAACTTGTTCTCCTCCTGCATATCGGGGATCAGCTTGGGATCGAAGGAGCGAAGCTGGATCGTCATGTTGGTGAACAGCAGGGAGCCGTATTTCTTCTCAAAGTCCGGTCGCCAGGGGGAATGGTACAGCACCAGGAACACGCCTTGCTGGATCTCCTGCAGCTGGGGCATGGTCTCGTCCAGAAACTCCTGTTCCGCGGCGTAGAATTCGTCCTCTGTGTTCACGGTATGGCGGATGTAGCACAGGGTCATGGCGGTCTGAACGCCGGAGAACACCTTCTCCAGGGCGGCGAAGGCCTGATCCGCTTCGGCGAAGCTTTGGGCGCTCTTGAGCGCTTCGGCGTGCTCCTCCACCTTTTCCTTGAGCAAATCCACATCGGGGCGAACATAGGGCATGTCAGAAAACAGCATGGCTTCTCCTCCTCTTCGGATAGTTAATCGTAGTATACACCCATATTTTGATAAAGACAAGTTCTTGCAATAATCCGCATAGTTGTATATAATGTGCTGTATATTTGGGGAGGTATGGTACATGCAGCGCATCGGTTTCGACCACGACAAATACGTACAGCTCCAGTCCGAGCACATTCGCCAGCGGATCAGCTCCTTCGGCGGCAAGCTCTATCTGGAATTCGGCGGCAAGCTCTTTGACGACTATCACGCTTCCCGGGTCCTGCCCGGCTTTCAGCCCGACAGCAAGATGCAGATGCTTCGATCCCTCAGCGACCAGGTGGAGATCATCATCGTCATCAATGCCTCGGACATTGAAAAGAACAAGGTCCGCAGCGACCTTGGGATCACCTACGACCAGGATGTGCTGCGCCTCATCGATATATTCCGGGACTTCGGCCTCTACGTGGGCAGCGTGGTCATCACCCGCTACGCCCGGCAGCGGGCCGCCGTCAACTTCTCCAATCGGCTGGAGGCCCTGGGGGTCAAGTGTTACCACCACTACTCCATCCCCGGCTATCCTGCCGACGCCCAGCTCATCATGAGCGACCAGGGCTGCGGCAAGAACGATTACGTGGAGACCTCCCGTCCCCTGGTGGTGGTCACCGCTCCCGGTCCCGGCAGCGGCAAGATGGCCACCTGCATCTCCCAGCTGTACCACGAGAACCTTCGGGGCGTGAAGACGGGCTACGCCAAGTTCGAGACCTTCCCTATCTGGAACCTGCCCCTCAATCACCCGGTGAACCTGGCCTACGAGGCCGCCACCACGGACCTGAGCGACGTGAACATGGTGGACCCCTTCCATTTAGAGGCCTACGGCAAGATCGCCGTGAACTACAACCGGGACATCGAGATCTTCCCCGTGCTCAACGCCATGTTCGAGCAGATCTACGGAGAATCCCCCTACAAGTCCCCCACGGACATGGGTGTGAACATGGCCGGCTTCTGCATCAGCGACGACGAGGCGGTCCGCTTCGCCGCCCAGCAGGAGATCATCCGCCGGTACTTCGCCGCCCAGATGAGCAAGAAGAAAGGCTTCACCACCGACGACGAGGTGGACAAACTCCGCATCCTCATGAAGCAGGCGGGACTGAATCCCGAGGATCGGCCACCGGTGGGCCCGGCCCTGCAGCGGGCTCAGGAGACCGGCGGTCCCGCCGCCGCCATCGAGCTCCCCGACGGACGGGTGGTGACGGGCAAGTCCACGCCCCTCCTGGGCGCGGCGTCAGCCATGCTCCTCAACGCCCTGAAGGAGCTGGGCGGCATCCGCCACGACATGAAGCTCATCTCCCCCGTCATCATCGAGCCCATCCAGCACCTGAAGGTGGATCACCTGGGGAACCACAACCCCCGGCTCCACACGGACGAGACGCTGCTGGCCCTCTCCATCTGCGCCGCCACCAACCCCACGGCGGAGATCGCCATGGAGCAGCTCAATAACCTGAAGGGCTGCGAGATGCACTCCACCGTGATCCTGGCCGAGGTGGATCTGAACCTCCTTCGGAAGCTGGGCATCCACGTGACCTGCGAGCCCGTGTACCAGACCAAGAAGCTGTATCATAAATAATTGGATCATTGTGCCGCTTTTTTCTCTTCGATGAAGAGGAGAAAAGCGGCATAAAAAGAGAAGCTTAAGAGGGATTCGTCATGATCCCTCTTAAGCTTTTTTGGTCTTGTATTTTGGATCAAACAGCTTTTATTGCAGCTATGAGCGCCGTGACGATCTCATCCAGGGTCAGGGTGGGCCAGTCCTTCTCCCCCGCCAGCTCCGGCGTGGCGGGCACATGGATAAAGGCGGCGGGAATGGGGTCGTCGGCCTGCTCCAGGCGATACAGGGCCGAATACAGGAGCGTATTGCACACGAACCGGCCCGCGTCCTCCGAGAGCCGGGCGGGGACGCCGGCGGCGAGGATGGCGTCGACCATCTCCTCCACGGGCAACGTGGAATAGAGGATCTCCGGTCCTCCGGAGACGACGGGCTCGTTTTGGGGCTGATCCCCCCCGTTGTCCGGGATCCGGGCCGTCATCTCGTTCACCGCCTGCCGCTCCGGGGTGATCCCGTCTCGCCCGGCGGCCAGGCCGATCATGAGCACCGCGTCCGGCTCCGTTTCGTCCAGGGCAGCGTACAAGGTCTTAGGCGCCCCCCGGAAGGTCACGGGCACCTCCCGCTTGACGAGCTCCCATCCGCCCACGGTCTCAGGCAGGGCCTGTACCGCCTGCCAGGCCGGGTTTATCCCGTTCCCGCCGAAGGGGGCGAAGCCGGTGATCAGCAGCCGCTTCATTCCTGTATCCTCCGGACCACGGCGGCCAGCTTGTCCAGGGCCTTCTGCAGCACCCAGGTGGGGCAGGCCAGATTGAGGCGCTCGAAGCCCGCGCCTTCCTCGCCGAAGATATAGCCCTCGTCGAAGAACAGCTCCGCCTCGATCATGGCCTTTTCGAGGCTCTCCTTGTCGAGGCCCAGGGCCCGGCAATCCAGCCACATGAGATAGGTGCCCATGAGCTCGAAGGGGCGGACGATAGGGGCGTGCTCCTTGAGATAGGTTTCCACCAATCGCTTGTTCTCCCCCAGGACCTCTCGCAGCGCCTCCAGCCAGCCTTCCCCGTAGGTGTAGGCCAGGCGGCAGCTCTCATAGCCCAAGGCGGTCAGCGTGGGATAGTGGCCCTCCTTCTGCAGCTTCTCCCGCAGGCTCTCGTCAGCCGCGAACAGGTTGGAGCACTGCATGCCCGCCAGGTTGAAGGTCTTGCTGGGGGCGGTGCAGAGGACGGCGTTCTTCACGTACCTTTCCGGCAGGGTGCCCACGGAAATGAAGGTGTAGCCGGGCAGGATGAGGTCCCCGTGGATCTCGTCGGCCACCATGATGACGCCGTTATTGAGGCAGATCTCTGAGAGCCGCAGCAGCTCCTCCCTGGTCCAGATGCGGCCCACGGGGTTGTGGGGGCTGCACAGGAGGAACAGCTTCACGTCCGGCCGGGCGCAGAGCTTTTCAAACAAGTCGAAGTCGACGTCGTAGGTCCGCTCCCGTTCGATGAGAGGGCAGAAGATCGCCTCCCTCCCCTGCTCCTGGGCGCAGAAGCGGAAGGGATGGTAGACCGGGCTCAACATGAGCACCCCGTCCCCGGGGTTCGTCAGGGCCTTCACGATCTCGTAGAGGGCGGGGACGATGCCGGGGCTGGTGATGAACCAGTCCTTCTCGGGGCGGAAGCCGTGACGGCGCTCCATCCAGTTCTGGACGGCGGTGAAATACCCCTCCGTGGGGCCGATGTAGCCCAGGACGTTGTGATCGAGATAGTCCTTCAATCCCGCCACCACCTCGGGCGGGTCCAAAAACTCCATGTCCGCCACGGACAGGGGCACGGCGTCCCGGGACACGTCGCTTTTCAGCTTCTTCATGTGCTCGTACTTGAAGGCCCCGGCGTTCCAGCGGTCGGGCAGGGTGGTAAAATCGTAGGCCATGATCGTCCTCCTTGCAATTCGTCAGGGAAAGTATACCACAAGGCCCCGCCGTTTGCAAAGGGCGGCCTTGCTTCCGGGCGCAGAACGCGGTATACTTTCATCGAAAACGAAAGGGAAAGGACGGACAGAACATGAAGCGCAAGGAAATGGACCCAAAGTACCAGTGGGACTTTACTCACATCTACCCCGACAAGGCTGCCTGGGAGGCGGCCATGGCCGAGGCTGAAGAGGCAGTGGCGGGGCTCGCCGCCCTGCCGGGGACCCTGCGGGTCAGCAAGGAAGGCCTGAAGCATGGATTGGACGCGGCCTATGCCGCCATGGAGAAGGTGGAGCTGCCCTTCATCTACGCCAACCTCCACAAGTGCGCCGACGGCAGCGAGCCGGAGCACCAGAATATGGACGCCCGGGCCATGACCCTGTTGGTCAAGGGCATGTCCATGCTGGCCTTTAT
>JAEEGL011122084.1_pt1 | contig 10932 bp, 7 predicted proteins | sample 9134231 | NCBI WGS metagenome assembly JAEEGL01 (sample SAMN16246548, study PRJNA631951) | gut metagenome | biome: gut microbiome; feature: rumen; material: fiber-attached | host: Bos | place: Iran: Karaj | collected 2018-10 | reverse complement strand
TTTCCCGGAGGGCAAAAGGACCGATATGATTCACTTAACAAAGCAGAAGATAAGAAGCCTCGCAACCGATGAAATGACCTATAATAAAGGCCTTGTATATTTTAAGAACGGTCACATAAAGAACGCATCCTATTCAAAAGCAAATAAAAGCTTTAAATTCATTATATCCGGTTCCAGCACATATACGGTGCTCATAAATGAACTTGAAGAAGGGCAATTCGGATTTTCATGCACTTGTCCCGGAAGCTATGTAAATACCGGCGCCTGCAAACATGTTATTTGCTCTTTGTGCCTTCTTTACAAGCGTCAGGAAAAGGCTGAAGGCAATCTACCCAAAACTTCCGAAGAAAAACGCATTTACGATGTCCTTGATTACTTTGATAATCAGGATTCCGTATCCATGACCGGTGAAGTATTCCACATCGAGCCTGTCATCTCTGTTCCCGAAATGCTCAAAAACGGTTACGGAAAAGCCGGTGTTAGCATAAAAGTCGGGAGCAACCGTCTATATAAAGTTCAAAACATCAGAAAATTCCTTGATACTTACGTAAAACAAGAACCCATCACTCTCGGTAAAGATTTCCATTTTATTTACGGCGAAAGCGCATTCGATCGTGATTCAAAGAGCTTTTTGGATTACCTCCTGGGCATATATGACGTTTCCGAGCTCGCTGTCGGCAAAGACTGCACGGATCTGTTCTTAAAGAGCCAGATGCTCATTTCAAAGTTCTTGTTCATCAAACTCCTTAAAAACCTGGGAAGTCTTCCCTGTTCTCTTGAACTGTACGGAAGCACCTATTTTGATGTTCATGTTATGCCCCAGAACCCGCTTATCGAGTTCGATCTTATAAACATGGACGAATCATGCATACTCGACTATAAAGACAAAGAGCCCGTGATCCCGATATGTGAGAACGGTGAAGTGCTTTACCGTGACGGCTTTTTGTATACTCCCGATAAGACTTTCCTGCGTAATTTCCTGCCGTTCTTCAACAACCTGGGTGGTGAGCGTCCGCCTCTTGTTTTCGAGGGAAAATACAAGCAGAGATTTTTGGAGAATGTGCTCCCGAAACTTCATGACACAATGGAACTCGAGATACCGGAAGATCTTTCCGACAAGTACATTTCTCCCGAGCTTTCCGCAGAGATCTATTTCGATAAATACAATACTTACATAAAGGCTGAACTTTATTTCACTTACGGCGGATACCGATTCAATTCTTTTGATTCGCCCAAGAGCGAGCCTTATATAATCCTCCGTGACAAAGTAAAAGAGCATGAGATATCGGATGTCCTTGAAAAGCACGGTTTTGAGACATATTCCGGTTTCTATCTTCTTAAAGCGGACGCAAGGATTTATTCATTCATAACGGAAGGTGTCGAAGAACTGAAAGACCTGGCAGAACTGTTCTATTCCGAGGATTTCAAGAAACTCAAGAATTCCCAGAATCGTAAGTTCTATATCGGTCTTAATGTTTCAAAAGAGAGCGATCTTTTGGAACTTGACCTTTCATACGGTGACATCACCAAAGACGAGTTAAAACAGCTTTTCCGCGCATACCGCCTAAAGAAGAAGTTTTTCAGGCTTTCGGACGGCTCATTCATCGATCTCGGTTCCGATGAGATGAACGAGCTTTCAAATGTGCTTGATGACTTAAATATCTCGTCAAAAGACGTTGAAAAGAAAGAACAGCTCCAGATATCAAAGGGACTTGCCCTGTTTGCGGACCGCATTTTCGACGAAGGACGTTTCATTGTTTCAAAGAACGATGAATTCAAGAAGCTGGTGGACAATGTGCTCAATACCGAAGAGATCGACTATGAGATCCCGGCCGGCATTAAGGCAGACCTTCGTCCGTACCAGACTCTTGGCTACAAGTGGCTCATGAACCTTGCGAAAAACGGCCTCGGCGGCATACTTGCGGATGATATGGGTCTCGGTAAGACATTACAGGCCATCGTATATATTTCCGCAGTTTTACAGGACAACCCCAAAGACAAGTGTCTTGTTATATGTCCCACATCCGTTGTATATAACTGGCTTGACGAATTTGAGACCTTTGCGCCCAATATTCGCTGCAAGATAATAGAAGGTACGCCCCAGGACCGTGAATCACTCATAAAACTTGAAGACGATTCACAGGTGCTCATCACTTCATACCCGCTGATACGCCGTGATATAAACGCATACGACGATCTTTCCTTCAATACCGTATTCCTTGATGAAGCACAGTTCATTAAGAATGCGGCTTCCGTTAACGCCAAGTCCGTTAAGGCGCTGAACGCAAAGCACAGATTTGCTCTAACGGGTACACCTATTGAAAATTCTCTTTCAGAACTCTGGTCCATATTCGATTTCATTATGCCTTTCTACCTGCTTTCTTACACAAGGTTCATAATGAAATACGAAAAGCCCATCACGAAGGGGGATGAAGGCGCCAAAGCGGTTCTCAACAAGCGCATCCAGCCTTTCGTTATGCGAAGGATGAAGAAAGACGTTCTTGTTGAACTGCCAGAAAAGATAGAAGAGAAGATGGTGGCAGACCTCAATCCCGAGCAGAAGAACCTTTATCTTTCATATCTTGAGAGCGTTAAGGGAGACCTCAGAAAAGAGCTTTTGAACGAAGGCATAAATGCAAGCCGTTTCCAGATACTTGCCGCACTTACACGTCTCCGCCAGATATGCTGCCATCCTTCCACATTCCTTGAAGACTATACGGGCGGAAGCGGGAAGCTTGATCTCTTTATGGAGATCGTTCCGAACCTCATCGAGAACGGCCACAGGATACTCGTTTTCTCCCAGTTCACATCAATGCTTGACATCATCAAAGACAAGCTTGATGAGATGGGATACTCGTACTTCTACCTCGACGGAACAACAAAGAACGCTGACCGTGTTGAACGAGTAAAATCATTTAATGCCGGGGACCGTCAGCTTTTCCTGATCTCCTTAAAAGCCGGCGGCACAGGTCTCAACCTTACGGGTGCGGACGCGGTCATTCATTTTGACCCCTGGTGGAATCCTGCTGTTGAGGAACAGGCTACCGACAGAGCTCACCGCATCGGCCAGAAACGCGTTGTTGACGTTATAAAGCTCATAACAAAGGGAACAATAGAAGAGAAGATCTATAAGCTTCAAAACAAAAAGAAAGAACTTTCCGAATCCATTATATCCAAAAAGGAAGTGTTTATAAACTCACTTTCAAAAGAAGAGATCATGGAACTGTTTTCTCTTGATTAAACTAAGAAATAAGCATCGGTTCAAGATTTCAAGAACCGATGCTTATTTGCTTGACAACTGAATGCATACTCTGTATAATAGCGAATCGAGGCCCCGGCCTCACGAAGCGGAAGCTCTTGAACCGTGTCAGGTCAGGAATGAAGCAGCACTAAGGGATGCCTTCCGTATGTCGTGAGTAAACCGGGGTCTCATTTAATATTTTTTAGTTGAACAATTCTTCAAGGAAATCATCACAGATGCTTTCTGCCATATCGCTCTTTATTTCCGGAAAAGCCTCATGAACGGATGCTTTAACAACATCCATCTGCTTAAAGAAAAGAAGTTCATCCTGAGGATCACCGAGGGCATCAAGCTTTTCTTTTGTAAAATTCTCCCTTAAGTAAGCCATCACTTTATTTTCGAGAGATTCCTCATCACTTACCGCTGCCGACATCTTTTTTGAATGTATGAGGGAAAGAACACCAATGATGAGGCATACAGCACCCATTGCCGTCACGGTTATTCTTGAAAATGTGGTTTCAAAATAAGTCATGACACCAAGGAGATTTAATAAAATTATGACAAGGAGCAGAGCACCGAAAACAAGGAAAGTGATGCCGGATGATTTATAATCGGCCTTTCTGTCCTTTGCTTTGACATATTCGCCGGCGGGCTTTGAGGATTCTTCTTCAGCTTCCTGAACAGCTTCGGGACCCAACAGATTTTTCATTGTCTCTTCGACCAGTTCTTTATTTTCCTCAAGATTCTTTTTGAAATTTTCAGCCTCTACATTCATTACGGCTTTTAATTCGCCTGCAGCCCTGTGTTTGTCAGCTTTTGAGACGATAAGGGAATATAAGGTGCCTTCCGGACTGTCTTCGACCTTCTTTTCTTCGGTATAAACACTTATACCGATGCTTTTCATGTAACTCACGATGCGCTCGGAAAGCTCTTTATATGGGATCTCTGCCAGGGTGACAAAATTATCGTCATCGGATTTTAACAGTTCCTCCACAAGTTCCTTGTTGCAATCGGGACAAACGGTGATACCGGGCCTGAATTCATTTTTACATACGGGACAGAACATTTCATAACCTCCGAAATATAATCATATATCGTATTTCTTAACAACTCTATCTTAAATAAACCTTGTTACTTTGTAAAGCAAAAACTTATGTTTGTATTAAGGCATGTTTTTTGATAAAATATCATCTGTATTGCAATAAAGAAAAGAGGTTCATCCTATGCAAAAAACGGCTCTCAGTGACGAGATACTTTTAAATATCGAAAAGCCCGTGCGTTATATAGGCGGTGAAGTAAACAGCGTAGTCAAAGATAAGTCGGAAGTGGATGTCCGTTTCTGCATGTGCTTTCCCGATGTATACGAGATAGGAATGAGCCATCTCGGCATTCAGATACTTTACGATATGTTCAATTCCTTTAAGGGGGTATGGTGCGAAAGAGTTTATTCGCCGTGGCCGGATCTTGATAAGGTCATGCGTGAACGAAACATCCCTCTTTTTGCGCTTGAATCCCAGGATCCCATAAAAGACTTTGATTTCCTCGGCATCACCATCCAGTATGAGATGTGTTATACAAACATTCTTCAGATACTTGAGCTTTCTCACATCCCGCTTCTTGCAAAAGACAGGAGCGATGATGACCCGATAGTCGTAGGCGGAGGTCCCTGCACCTACAATCCCGAGCCTATTGCCGACTTCTTTGACTTTTTCTATATAGGCGAAGGTGAGACCGTTTACGAGGACATCATCAACAGATACAGAGAGAACCGCAAGAACGGCGGCACAAGAAAACAGTTCCTTGAGATGGTGGCAGATATTGAAGGCATGTATGTGCCTCAGTTTTATGATGCCGAATACAACGAGGACCAGACTTTAAAAAGCTTTACACCCAACAATCCCCATGCCCTTCCTGTCATCAGGAAACAGGTTGAGATGCAGCTTAACAACACATATTATCCCGATGCGCCCATCGTTCCTTTTTTACAGGTAGTTCAGGATAAAGTAACTCTCGAGATACAGAGAGGCTGCATAAGAGGCTGCAGATTCTGCCAGGCCGGCATGCTTTACAGACCGATAAGAGAAAGAGATGTTGAATTTCTTAAACAACAGGCGGTAAAGATGATCAAGAATACTGGACATGAGGAGATCACCCTTTCTTCCCTGTCTTCAAGCGATTACAAGTCTTTACAGGAGCTTGTTTATTATCTCATCGACTATTTCAAAGACAAGGGCGTAAACATATCCCTTCCTTCCCTTCGTATCGATGCATTTGCTCTTGATGTAATGAGCAAGGTGCAGGACATAAGGAAGAGTTCTATTACCTTTGCGCCCGAAGCCGGATCCCAGAGGCTCAGAAATGTTATAAACAAAGGCCTTTCGGAAGAGAACATCCTTGAAGGTTCCGAAAAAGCCTTTATTTCCGGCTGGAATAAAGTTAAGCTTTACTTCATGCTCGGTCAGCCCACCGAAACCTACGACGACATCGAGCAGATCGCAGTCCTGGCAGATAAGATCGCAAGAAAATACTACGAGATCCCCAAAGATCAGCGTAACGGCAAATGCGAGATCACAGTCAGCACAAGCTTCTTTGTTCCCAAGCCTTTTACGCCTTTCCAGTGGGTATCCATGAACAAGTCAGAGCAGTTCTCCGAGAAGGCACATTTCCTCGTAGGAAAGGTAAGAGAACAGCTTAATCAAAAGAGTATCAAATACCACTGGCACGATTCAGAGACCACCATTCTTGAAGGCCTTTTCGCGAGAGGCGACAGAAGACTTTCCAAAGTGATACTTGATGCTTATAAACGCGGATGCATTTTTGATGCATGGACCGATTACTTTAAACCGGAAGTCTGGAACGAAGTTTTGAAAGACAACAACGTTGACCTTGATTTCTACTGCTTCAGGGAAAGAAGAGAAGATGAGCTCTTCCCTTGGGATTTCATAAATGCAGGCATCACAAAGGAATTCCTCATGCGTGAATACAACAACGGCAAGGCAGAAAAGGTGACTCCCAACTGCCGTAAAGGCTGTGCCCGCTGCGGTGCCTTTGAGTTCCACGGCGGAATATGCTACGAAGAGAGGAAAGCATCGAGCGAAGCCTAAACCCGGAAAGGATCTTATTCCTATGACTGTTCGTATAAAATTTGCAAAATACGGAAATCTAAAATTCCTGTCACATCTTGATGTCTTAAGGTTCTTTCAGAAGGCCGTAAGACGTGCGGAGATCGATGTTAAATATTCCGAAGGCTATCATCCTCATCAGATAATGAGCTTTGCCGCGCCTCTCGGTGTCGGTCAGACAAGCGAAGCGGAATATTTCGATATGGATCTTAACAGCTTTGTTTCAACGGATGATATCATGAACAGGCTTAACGGCAGCATGACCGAAGGATTTCGTGTTCTTGATGTGACCCTTCTTCCGGAGACTCCCGAACACACAAAAAAGGAGTCCGTTATGGCCCTTGTTTCCGCTTCGGATTATCTCGTCCTGAAGAAAGATGGGAATACAGGCTTGACAACGGAAGAATTATATTCTAAATTAGACGAGTTTTTTAAACAAAAGGAAATATATACGATAAAGACTACAAAGACCGGAGATAAGGAGATAAACATTCGGGAATTCATCTATGACTACCGCTTTAATGCAGGACATACCGAATTTTCGGGAGATTATGACAATTCCTTTTCAATGTACCTTTTGCTCTCCGCCGGTTCCGAGAACCATATAAGACCGGAACTTGTGATGAAGGCATTTTACGAATATTTAAACATTCCTCTTGATCAATATGCTTATCAGGTACACCGTCTTGAATGCTACACCGGTCCCAAGGACAATCTTATTCCTGTTTACAAGCTTCACAAAGACGGCAAATAAAAGCCTTTCTCATATAAAAAAATAACAGAGGGATTATGAACGAACTTGTCATTACAACCTATGCGGGACGTGAGATCAGCGCGATCTATAACGACAACAAGATGACATCCGTTTCCGTGATCGATGTAAGAGCCACTTACGACATCGGAAACATTTATATCGGTCGCATAGAAAACATCATTAACAATATAAATGCAGCTTTCATAAAGATATCCGATGAAACGACCTGCTATCTTGATCTTACTTTGGAAGACAGCCCGATCTTTGTTAAAAGACAGTCCGAAAAGAAGATCTGCGTTGGAGACGAGATAGTAGTCCAGCTTGTTAAAGAAGGCATTAAAACAAAAGCTCCCGTTGTATCAACCGCCATATCCCTTGCGGGGAAATATGTTTCTCTTGTGAAACGCGGTAACGGCTGCCAGGTATCAAAAAAGATAACACACAAAGCGGTAAAAGAGCATCTTAAAGAAGTGCTTTCCAAAGTAGCATCCGAAGAATTCTGCCTTATAGCCCGCACAAACGCATTATACGCTTCCGACGAAGAGATAGTTAATGAAGCAAAAATACTTGAAGCACGTTTTAAAGGTATCCTCGAACACGCGCTTCATTCGGTGCGTTACACGCTTCTCTATAAGGAATTGCCCGGATTTCTTTTAAAACTCCGTGATACAAATACATTCCTTTTTGACAGGATCGTTACCGACATTCCTCTTGTACATAAAGAGGTTTCGGATTATCTTAAAGATTTTCCGACGGTTTCCGAAAACGGTCAGTTCACAAAGGCTGAGTTTGTTTCGGAAGAGGGAAAGATAAACGCTGTGTTCAGAGTCGAAAAATATATGGATATTGCGTCAAAGCGGATAATACGACTTAAATCAGGCGCGTCCATAATCATCGACCAATGCGAGGCGCTTACCGCCATCGACGTAAATACAAGCAAAGCCATCGCCGGAAAACGGGCTACCGAAAAGACATTTTTTGAGATCAACTGTGAAGCGGCAAATGAGATTGCATACCAGCTGAAACTCCGAAATATCTCCGGAATGATCGTCGTTGATTTTATAAATCAGACCGATGCCGATCTTAAGCTTAAGTTATTGGATGTTCTTAAAAACGAATTCAAAAAAGATCCGATACAGACGGAAGTTGTTGATATCACGAAGCTGGGGCTTGTTGAGATTACCAGAAAGAAAGTGCACAAGTCTGTTGCGGAGCAGTTTAATGACAGCCGGATCAGCCAAAAATAAGTGTATTACTTATTGACATTCCTTTATAAAACATTGATAATTAAGAGATACAGAATATATGCAGAACTGAGGTAAATCAAATGGCAAAAATCATCGAGAATATGCTGGATCTTTTAAAGCTTAAGGATGAAGATGATGAACTTGAAGAAGATTTTGAAACTAAGGAAGAACCTGAAAAGCCTGTAAAAAAGGAAGTTGTTCGTAATACACCTTTAAGAAAATACGCTTCTTTTGAAGAGGAAGATGAGGACGAGGAGGAAGCAGTCCGCCGCCCCGTATATCGTCCGGAGCCTCAGAGAACACGCACAGCTGTTCCCATGCGCTCGGCAGCTTCCGATATTTGTGTTTTTCATCCCACCCGTTTCGAAGAGGCACAGGAGATCTGCGACATGCTCAAGGAAAAGCGTGTTGTTCTTGTAAACTTTGAGAAAGTGAACGATCTTGTTGGTGGAAGGATAATGGATTTCATATGCGGTGCTTTATATGCTCTTGAAGCCAATATCTACCAGGTTTCTGACAAGAACTTCATCATCACTCCTCAAAATGTCGAGATCACAGGCGATATCGAATCCATCTCCGACGGTGCTTTTGAAGTTCCCACATTATCGGGTAATGTTCAGAGTGCAAAACCCACAGGTTACAGATAGAAAAAATTAATAATAACGGGAGGAAAAACAAGTGTTAACACCCGTAGAACTTGAAAATAAAGTATTCAAATCAGGCGGCATCGGCTATGACAAGAAAGATGTGGATGTTTTTATGCGTGAAGTGGCCGACAGCTATGAAGAGATCTATAAAGAGAAGATCGAGCTTGAGGAAAAAGTAAATACCCTGACCGAATCACTCGGCCGCTACAAGTCCATTGAAAAAACAATGCAGAAGGCTCTCATCCTTGCAGAAAAGACAGCCGAGGAAGAGAAAGCCGCAGCGCTCACAAACGCCAGACAGATCGAGAACGACGCCGTATTTAAAGCTCAGAGCATATTAAGTGACGCAAGAAAAGAACTCGATGGCATCAAAAGACAGATACTTACCCTTCGTCAGAGATACGAGACATACAGGCTGAATTTCAAAAATCTTGCCTCAGCCCAGATCGAACTCCTTAATTCCGACAGCTTTCAGTTAAATGACTCCGGTTCCGACTTCAGCGATGCTGATATGGAAGTACTGTCCGTTCCTGCGAATGCAGAAACGGACCATGCCCCCGATAACTTCTCCCTGCCCGAAGGCTTCGATTTTATCAATAACGACATTCAGTAAGGGATAATATGGACAATAAGATAAAAGGAACAACATATATTTTCCAGTGCCTTGCTCTTGTCATCCTTGTAGTCATCGATCAGCTCACAAAGGTATTTGCAAGAAACAGTTTAAATCCTTTAAATAACGGTTCTGAGATCAGCATCATCAAAGGAGTTTTTTCTCTCCATTACCTTGAAAACCGCGGTTCCGTATGGGGCATATTACAAGGCAAGGTTGATCTTCTCCTCATAGTTTCCATCATCCTTTTCTGCATCCTTGTATATATCTACATCAGGATCCCTAAGGTGAAAAACTATCTGCCTCTTATGTGGCTTGACACACTCATGATCGCAGGAGCCGTCGGAAATACCATCGACCGCTTGTTTTTCGGTTATGTTACCGATTTTCTCTATTTTGAACTGATCAATTTTCCCATATTCAACGGAGCGGATTGCTGGATCACCATATCCGCATTTGTGACCGTTATCCTTGTTTTAACACGTTACAAAAACGATGATTTCGAATTTCTGTTCTTTAAGAAAAAGGCCGATAAAAAGGACGAAGAGTGAAATAAATGGAAACTTCCGCATTTACCGTTGACGATGAATATGCAGGAGAACGGGTTGACAAAGTGATCACTTCGAATCTCCAAAATATGTCAAGAACCGCTGTCCAAAGACTTATAGATGGCGGTTTTCTTTTTGTGAATAAAAAACCGGTAAAAGCAAGCTATAAGACAAATCTCGGAGATATAATCGAACTAACGATCCCCGATAACGAGGAATCCGAGCTTACTCCGGAAAACATCCCTCTTGATATACTTTATGAGGATGATGATGTCCTTGTTGTAAACAAGCCTAAAGGGATGGTGGTGCATCCCGCTCCCGGACACAGTTCGGGTACTCTGGTTAATGCCCTTTTATATCATTGCCACGATTCATTGTCCGGAATAAACGGTGAAATCAGGCCCGGCATCGTTCACAGGATCGATAAGGATACAACGGGTGCACTTCTTGTATGTAAAAACGACTTTGCCCATAATTTCATCTCCGAGCAGCTTAAAAGCCATTCCATAACAAGAAGGTATATTGCCATCGCAAAAGGTGCTTTTGACGTTCCCGAAGGCCGTATAGAACTTCCCATCGGACGCGACGAAAAAGACCGTATAAAGATGGCGGTGAATTTTAAAAACGGCAAAGAAGCCATAACAAATTATAAGGTGCTGGATAACCTTAACGGCAAATACACTCTTATCGAATGCAGGCTTGAAACCGGAAGGACGCATCAGATAAGGGTACATATGGCATATAACCATCACCCTTTACT
>JAEEGL015568752.1_pt1 | contig 10933 bp, 13 predicted proteins | sample 9134231 | NCBI WGS metagenome assembly JAEEGL01 (sample SAMN16246548, study PRJNA631951) | gut metagenome | biome: gut microbiome; feature: rumen; material: fiber-attached | host: Bos | place: Iran: Karaj | collected 2018-10 | reverse complement strand
TTCTTGGCGGGCGCTGCCTTCTTTGCAGGCGCTGCCTTCTTAGCGGGCGCTGCCTTCTTGGCAGGCGCAGCCTTCTTAGCAGGTGCTGCCTTCTTGGCAGGTGCTGCCTTCTTGGCAGGTGCTGCCTTCTTGGCAGGTGCTGCCTTCTTAGCGGGTGTAGCTGTCTTAGAAGATGTTGTCTTCTTAGCAGCTGCGGACTTCTTGGTTGTAGTTGTTGCCTTCTTCGCAGCAGACTTCTTGTCTGTCGCCTCTGCCTTACTCTTAGCCAAACTTATTCCTCCGTTGAACCTGCATCATCCGTGAAGAATGCCTCCACAGATCCGTTTGCATCCGAAACTGTCCAATAACCTCCTGCGCTGTAGATCTTTACACTGACGCTGTCATTACCAGAAGCTCCGTCTGCGATTTTCTCTGCCCTGAGGGCACAATAATTCTCAAAAATGGTAATAGCGTCCTGCTCATTTAATTCTTCGTCTGTTACCGCATTAAGATACTGGCACGTTTGTCCGAAGACGCTGAAACCATTATAAAAATTACCTTCTTCATCGGTAGTAGTATCAATAGATGCCACACCGTCGAATACCTGTCCGATGTTCGCCTCGATATCGTCACGAAGCGCTGTTCTTGAAGTGTACATGGGATAAGAGATCGCAAGTACAATTACTACAACAGCGACAAAGCCCGCGATAAGTCCGATTACAAGCTTAGTAGGAGCCTTAACATCCTTAGCCTGAACCTCGAACTCGTTACTCGGTCTGTCATCGCTGTTAGCCTTACGAAGGTCCTCTCTAGCAATCGACTTCTCAAGGCTCTCCGTGGAGTAAACCTTAGTCGCATTGTGCTTAGGTGCACCTTCTACTGCCTCATATTTCTCATTGGGGAATGTAACTCCCTCGGGATGATTATAAATCTCGATTGCCTCTTCGGAGGGGAATACACAGTGACAAAATACGCACTCACACTGGGAATCTCTCTCGTCGAAAACTATAAGAGATCCGCAGTTCTTGCATATGCCTTGATTGATAGCCATTAAAAACCGCCTTTACCTGTCATGATCGCACAACTTAATGCTCAAATTATGCATAAAAAGGCATAGTACCGCATTAAAGTGCACGTTACATTATAGCAAGGTAAGATTTTGTGTCAATACTTTTTAATAAATTAGAATATATTCTTCTTTCTGAAGAGTGCATATCCTGCGCCGAAGTATATTCCAATCCACACTACTGACTTAAGGTTATAAATGACCTCCGCTTCCCTGTACTTAACGAATGCACCGGGGATGTCCTCAAGATCTCTCTGGTCAATCAGGTACTGACCGTAGTTACCCGTAAATGCAGAAAGGACAGAGTCTACCATGCCGAGACGATCGATCTTATCGGGATATTCGAATGCATCGGTACTCATGATCATTGACTGGAGTGTGGGAATGAACTCAGAACCTAATGCTGCATTAGTTACCACAAACAAAGGATGTCCGATGTACCAACCGGAATTAAAGTAAAGATCTCTGTTAAATTCAGGAATGCTGAAATAGATGTCTGTTGTAGGTGAACCGCCGCTATAACGTTCAGCCACCTCATCATAGAGCTCCTCATACTCATCTACCATCTCATGTGTATATGAATAATTGGATGCAAGCAATTTGAACATACCAAATGAGAAAACGAAAGCGATACAAATAACTACAGTACCGGCACGACTCTTTATGAGCAAAGAGATTACCGCGAACAAAGTCGTAGTAGCGATGAGGCTTAAAAGAAGTGTGAAAGCTCTTCCGAACATCTCACCTTTATTGACATCACAGCCTACAGATGTACACGCGATAGAAGCAAGACCGAATACGATATAGATAATGCTCAAAGCTACTGCTACCGTAACCTCGGTAATAATGGCAGAAGCAAAGATCTCGATCCTCTTATGACCTGCAGTAAGCTTGTTTCTTATAAAACCATCCTTGTAATCTCTGCCGATAAACAATGGTACGAACAAGCCAAGAAGGAGCGGTACTCTCTCATAGAAATATGCGATTACATACCATGTCAGGAATCTGACATTAGATGTTTTAAGCTGATCGATTATATCCTCGCCGAGTTCGCCCAAGATCAACTGGATAGCAACTGCAGCAAGGATCGGCATGATAGCGCACAAACCCGCTAACACCCAAATATACTTACTCTTTAAAATTCTGTAGTATTCAAATATCAACAACTCAAGCATTCTTATTACCTCCGACTACGCCGACATAGAACTCCTCAAGATCAGTCTCAACAGTTCTGAAGTCAGTGATCTTAATACCGCCGTCTCTTGCAAGAAGTACAACCTCGGTAATATCAGCTTCACCGTGAATGGTGACCTTATCGGGATTAGTAACAGTCTCAGCATTAAGGCCCTTAGCTGTAAGCATTGAGCAATATTCGGCAGGCTTATCGCATGAGATGATCATGAGTTTCTCACCTGCATGCTCGATATCATACTGAGTACACTCGCGGATAATCTTACCGTCATCGATAAATGCGAATCTTGTAGCAAGCTTAGAAAGCTCGGAAAGAATGTGGCTCGAGATAATGATTGTCATGCCCTTCTCGCGGTTAAGCTTAAGAAGAAGGTCACGAACTCCGATGATACCCTGAGGATCAAGTCCGTTAATAGGCTCATCAAGAACGAGAACGTCGGGGTTGCCGACCATAGCCATGGCGATACCCAATCTCTGACGCATACCAAGTGAGAACTTACCGGCAGGTTTTTTACCCGTATTGGCAAGACCTACAAGAGTAAGGATATCGTTGATCGAATTATCAACTTTAAGGCCCAAGTTAATATACTGGAACTTGATGTTCTCATAAGCTGACTTATTGGAATAGATCGACGGAAGCTCGACGAGAGCACCGACAGCACCTAATCTGTTCTTATCAAAACCATAAGAGATATTGCCCTCTGACGGCATCTGAAGTCCGGTAAGTATACGCATAATTGTTGTCTTACCTGCGCCGTTCTTACCGACGAGACCGTAAATATCACCTTTATTGATCGTGAAAGCGACATCATGAAGGACTTTCTTATTGCCGTAGCTCTTGGCAAGTCCGGATGCCTGAATAATCATCTCTCCCATACTTAAACTCCTAATAAAAATTCGACATTAAGTATAACATAAAGGACCGTATGAGATACGGTCCTTACCTTCTTCAATATGGGTATTTTTGAATGATTTTGGTCTCTTCTCAGAGATTCTCATTCATCAATTCTTCAATTGCCTTTGATGCACCTTCCTCATCCCCGCCTTCACACGTTACCGTGATTGTGTCGCCGCACTGTGCATCAAGTCCGATGAGAGCCATAAGCTTGGTCGCGAGCACCGAGTTACCGTCTTTACTGACTGTAACCGTAGTTCCGGTAAACTCCTTGACCTTCTTACCAAGAAGGACTGCCGGCTGTGCATAGATGCCGTCAGGATCCTTAATGATGTAACTAAATTGCTTCATGTATCTCTCCGTCTTTCCTTTATTCTCTCTTCACAAGGTCCGTTTTGTTAGTAATGTCTCATAAGAAAGCTCTGCTCCGGCAAGCCTATCAAGATTACCGGTCCTGACCCCCAAACACTTCCAGGTATAAAAGCAGAGCCCCTATGAAGACACACCGGTTCCCGTTGCTTCCTCGGTTGCAATCGGGATTCCGGAATCCCCCCAACACTTCTCAGATCCTGAGAAGCTTAATCGCCCATAAAAACAGGGCAGATCATTGACCTGCCCTATTCTAAAACAAAAGCAATAAACGCTTCTTTTATATATCGTAAACAAACGGTTAAATCTTAAGAGGTGATCTCATCAAGTTCGTTCATTACTGAAGCAACTTCGCTGGGATCAATCTCGGGGATGCTTACATCCACGTCGATATCACGCATCTCGCGCAAATCATCATTCATCTCATCGATAGTTGTTCTTAATGAGCTGAAACCCTCTTCGATCTTGCTAAAGTCTGTTGCTCTGGTCACATCTGTTATGAACGCGATCACTGTGAATACAGCAAGGAGAACAGAGATGACGAGCGATCCTATACCTACGATAATAAGTCTTATCTCAGATTTCTTCATCTTACTTACCTCCCTCAGATTCCCTTGTGCCAGACATCAGTCATAGCCTTGATGTACCACTTTGTTCCAAGGATGAAGTACTTAACTGAGAAGTACATTACAACAAATCCGAAGATTCCGAAGAACAAAAGTGTAAGACCTGCGAGAAGACCTGAAACCATGAACGATCCGTAGAACCAGCATGATACAAGAAGCGCGATTGCACCGCCTGCGATACAAAGCTCAGCTGCAATGATGGTAAGCACGATGCCGAACAATGTGATCCATGTAGGAATTGCTACAAAGAGCGTTATAAGAAGCACGAACATAACTGTGCCGGTTGTGGGTTCCTGCGGCTTTACCTGAGGTCCCTTGTTGTTATTCTTCTTAGCGAGGATAAAAGGAAGTGTCATGCCTTCCTTGTAATCTGCAGCAAGCTCCGAAGGATCTCCCAACTGTAAAGCAGCTTCCTCTTCTGTCTTTCCCGCCATTACGCTCTCATCGAAATGATTCTCGATATCGCCTAATATGTCTTTGACATCGCTGTAAGACATCGAGCCGAGCTCTCGGGCGAGCTTGTCAAGATATTCCTTCTTTGTCATTTTCCTTATCCTCCAATATTCCTTTTACCGCTTCTGTGAATTCATCCCAATCCTGCTTGTACTCCTGAAGCTTAACAGCTCCTTCGTCAGTCAGGTGATAATACTTACGCGGCGGTCCGTTCTGCGATTCCTTGAGATACGTGCTTACAAGTCCGTCATTTGCCAACTTTCTTAATATCGGATAAACCGTTCCGTCAGACATCTGGATTTTCCTGGAAAGAGTGTCAGCTACGTCATAGCCGTAGCTGTCACCTTTCTTCAGGATGGTAAGCACACACAAATCAAGCACACCTTTTTTGAACTGATTGTTCATATCTATCCCCCTGTTCTTAAATTTGTGCGGTTCAACCTTCGAATTGAATATAGCACAGTATTATACATTGTGCAATACCTAATATAAAACAGCTCGCTAAGGATTTTTTGCGCTTTCTATCAGGTTAACGTTTAAAAGATTATCAGTACTATCTTAAGAAGGCTGCCTTCGGGCAGCCTTTTTTAGCTCTTAAGCTCCATGGAAATATTAAGGATAATACCGAAAGAGATATAGTTTACGAGCATGGCAGTACCGCCGTAACTTACGAACGGAAGCGGGATACCCGTGATAGGAAGAAGTCCTACCGCCATTCCCATATTCTCGATGTAATGGAAAGCAAATGAAGCTACAAGTCCTACGATCATGTAAGAGTATGCAGGACGTGATGCTCTTGCCGCTACAAACAAACAGCGGCAAAGGAAAAAGAATGCAAGGATAATAAGCGCCGTAGTTCCGATGAATCCCAAGTGCTCGGATGTAGCGGAGAATATAAAGTCACTCTCCTTAACGGGAACCTTAACGAGGATTCCTGTGTGGTTTCCCGACAGACCGCCGGAAGCTATGGCTGCCTTGGACTGAACGAGATTCCACTCAGCCTCTGGGTCAGTTCCCTCGAATACGAGTGAAAGGATTCTCTTCTTCTGATAATCCTTAAGGTAGAAGTTCCAGACGAAAGGAACACCGATAACGATAACGCCGGATGCGGCAAGAAGGAAGTATCTGTACTTAAGACCAAATACGAATACTATGCAGACGAATGATGCTACAATAACCATCGCGGTACCAAAGTCAGGCTGGCTTAAGATAAGGAGCATCGGCGGACCGTATGTGAGTGCAAGAAGTCCCAGGCCCTTAAGAAGCGTGACCTGCTTAGCCTGCATTCGTTCGAATATATCTGCAGCCGCCATGGCAAGACCGATCTTCATAAGCTCCGAAGGCTGGAAGTTACCGATAACGGGAAGGTTGAGCCAGGAGTCGGCACCCCACTTCCAGGTTAAGTCGTAGCCGTCTATCGGGACGAGTATCAATAAGAACAAGGCTGAGCCGTAGATAACCCAGCCGAACGCTCGGAGGATCTGCGTATCCATGATGCAAAGAAATGCCGTGATTGCCATGCCGACGATAGCGGCACCCACCTGTCTGTAGAAGTTGTTGGGATATGCCTCGTAACCGTCCTTAAGAACCTGATTAAGAACATAAAGTCCGATTACCGTGATAAGAAAGACCGGCACTATAAGATAGTAGTCGACCTTACGGAAGTATTGCGTATTGCGAAGTTTCTCTATTCCTGATTTGCCGGGCATGAATCAGCTTTTCGATGTTGCCTTAGCGGGAAGCGGAAGCTTCTCCCAATCCTTGAGGTGTGATACGAGCACGATGATGAGACCTGCAAATACAAGGATAAGCGACAGAAGCTGTGATGTTCTGATGCCGCTTGAGCCCAAGTAGAGAGAGTCAGTGCGAAGTCCTTCGATGAAGAATCTTACTGTTCCGTAAAGGATCATGTAAGCACATGTAGTGTCGAACTTTCTCGTGCTGCTGCTTCTAATTATGAGAAGGATAACGAATATCGTTAACGTGCATACGGATTCATAAAGAAATGTGGGATGCACCGGCATGGAAGGATCTAATGTCGGGCACTCTGTCTGAAGATATCTGTAGATCTTCTCTGATGTCATTCCCCAAGGAAGAGTTGTAGTAGTACCGAAGCACTCCTGGTTAAAGAAGTTGCCCCAGCGGCCAATAGCCTGTCCCAAAGGAATGTAAACAACGCAGTAATCAACGCATGTGGAGAAAGGTATCTTCTTTATGCTGCACATTATGTATGTGCCGAGGAAAGCACCGATAACGCCGCCGTATACTGCAAGTCCGCCGGAACGAGTATCAATGATGCGTCTGATGTCCTGAGAGTAATAACTCCACTCGCAGAAAACGTAGTACAGTCTTGCGCCGATAATGGCGGAAGGCAATGACACAAGCAACACGTCGTAAACAAGATCTTCAGAGAAACTGTTGGCCTTAGCCTGACGCACTGCAAGAAAGCCGCACAAAAGCATAGCGGCACCGATAAGAAGACCATACCAATAAACGTTAAAAGAACCGACCGAGAACGCTACAGGATCTACTTCGACCGTAATTCCGATAAACGGAAATTTCACTTCATCAAATAACATAAACATACCTCATCATACGCCGATGATTATACCCCTTTTTGAAAGCCATGTCTTTGCACTTTCTTTATCAAGGGAAACCTGAGCTGAAAGTTCCTCCACGGAAGTAAACTTCTGCTCTGGTCTTACAAAACTTAGAAGCTCCACCTTTATCCTCGCGCCGTAAAGATCTTCGTCGAGATCGAAGATGAAAGTCTCGGCTACATCGAAAACTTCAGAAGAGTCATTTACCGTAGGACGAAGGCCCACATTGGTAACGCCGTAAAGCTTGCGGGAACCTAACATCACACGCGATACATACACGCCTCTTCTTACCTTGATCTTATCCTCGGGGATATCAATGTTGGCTGTGGGGAATCCGAGCTGTCTTCCAAGCTGCTTGCCGTGAACTACCATTCCTGAATAAGAGAACGGCGTACCGGCACAAAGTTCAGTATAAAGCTCCACGTTTCCTTCCGAGATCGTCTCGCGAAGCCATGTGGAGGAAAGCCTTCTGTTCTCCTGACCGTAAAGCTTGTCCTCGAAGATAGTTACCTCTATCCCCTTCTTATCACCGAACTTCTTTAGAAGCTCGGCATCACCTGAAGCCATCTTTCCGAATCTGTAGTCGTTACCTGCAAAAAGTGACACGGAAGATAACTTCATAAGTATTATCTCGTTAAGAAAATCCTGGGCAGGCATATTCTTAACGGAATCAAAATCCAATACCAGAAGCTCGTCCACACCAAGCGTGGAAAGTATCTGCCTTTTCTCTTCGATGGTCGTAAGAAGTCCTTCCCCGCCCTTGTCGAAGTTAATGAAAGTCATGACCGTAGAAGTTATGTCATTAAGAGCAGCTTCTTTAACTGCTTTTCGAATTATCTGCTTATGCCCCATGTGGATTCCGTCAAAGAATCCCAAAGCAACCGCTCTTCCCTTATGAAGGTAAGGCAGTGTATCAAGATAACAAACTGTCGTCATGTTACCGTTCAAGTAAAGAGCATCCTTTCTATTCTCATTATGTCGTCTTCCCTGTAAAGAACAGCTACGAGCTGATCCTCGAAGAAAGCCGCCACGCGGTATCCTTCCTCATACTCCCCGAAGCCTGCAGAAGAGATCTTCTTGCCAAGCTTTACGTCCTCGAACTGCTGTTTGTTAAGCTCGATTCTCGTCATGCCTTCCATGCATTTCTCACGGGAAATGACAAAGGAATAATCTTCATCCTCTGCCATCTTACTGATCTGCTCTTCCGTGTATGCATCCTCGATACTGAAGGGACCTGCCTTGGTTCTTCTTAACGTAAGCGCATATGCATGAAAGCCAGTGATCTCACCTGCATCATCACAGATGGATCTTATGTAAGTGCCCTTGGAACAGGCTACGCTTATGTCAACGTAAATCTTGCCGTCCTCGTAACGCATGTCGTTAACATCAAGCGAGTAGATCTTAACGGGGTGCGACGGCATAACTACTTCTTCCCCGCGTCTTGCAAGATCGTATGCTTTCTTGCCGTCTATCTTCTTGGCAGAGAACACGGGAGGCACCTGCTCCGTTATCTTCGCCACACTTCGAAAAGCTTCTCTTATGGCCTCGAACTCCTCTTCACTTCCCTTAAGCTCATGTGAAGAAGTTACTTCTCCTTCGGGATCCATAGTGGAAGTTCTTACGCCGAACACTGCAGTACAGTCGTAAGCTTTATCGTAATCGTCGGTATAGCGCATCACCTTTAACGCCTTACCGGTAAATATCGGAAGAAGTCCTGTGGCAAAGGGATCAAGCGTGCCGCTGTGGCCGACCTTACGTGTGCCGGCAACTTTCTTGATGAAGTTATCTGAAGCCATCGAAGTGATGCCCTTCTTCTTATCAAGAAGGATAATGCCGTCGGGAATCATAGATACTTGGAAGCCTCGCTGATTATCTGCTCGGCAAGCTCGTTAATATCCCTGTTCTTGACCGTGAATCCTGCGGCTCTCTTATGTCCGCCTCCGCCGTATCTTTCGGCAAACTCAGAACAATCAAAAACAGTCTTGGATCTTAAGTTACCTCTTATCGTGGAGTCGTCCGTCTCTCTTAATACGCAGGCGAATTCAACTCCTCCTACATCCCTTAATCTTGATACAACATCGGATATCTCATCGTGACTTGCATTGAATCTTCTGAACATCTCAGAAGTAACCTTAACGATCGCAAGCTTACCTTCGCAGTAAAATTCTGCAGAAGAACAAGCTGCGGATGAGATCGCAAACTCAGAAGGAGTCTTAAGGTCGAACAGGTTATAGCAAACCTCAGTAATGTTGCCGCCGAGCTCCATAAGCATGCCGGCACTCTCAAGCGTCTCAGGCTTGGTGTTGGTATAAGTAAATCTTCCGGTATCAGTTACGATACCTGCCATAAGACACTTGGCACATCGAGGATCGATTACTTCACTTAATTCAACACCTTTAATCTGCGCAATCTTACATGCCACATAGAAAACCATCTCACAAGCGGATGAAGCACCCGGGTCGATCCACTTAAGGGGACCTGCAAGATGAGTAACTTCGTGGTGGTCGATATCCAACGAATCTTCGTAAGTCTCGAAGATATGACAATTGTCGCCCATGCGGTGTCCTTCGGAACAGTCTACGGAGAACGCAAGATCATAATGCTTTCCGTTAACCGACATATCGGATACACCAAATCCCTCTGAAGGATAGAACAGAAGATCTTCTACCTGAAGGAATCCCATATTGTTCGGAAGCTCTTCGGGCATGCAAACCCAGGCATTAGCGCCAAGCTTTCTGAACAGCGAAGCCAAAGCGGAGGAAGAACCTACGCAGTCGCCGTCTACGCTCTTATGCGGGAATATGAGAGCTGCACCGTCATTGCTTCTTAACTCATCAGCCTTATCGATGATGAGTCTTGCAAGTCTCGATGCTCCTTCAAGATAGCGGTCCTTCATTATTCATCAACCTCTTCGGAATCCTCGTCAGTCAGTCCGAGTTCTTCTCTCTTGGCCTTATCCTCAGCCTTGACCCTGTCAATGATGGCATCCATACGGGCAGCCTCATCAAGAGTATTGTCGAGTTTGAAGTGAAGCTCGGGTGCCAGACGAAGATTGATCCTCTTGCACATCTGGAAGCGGATAAAGCCCGTGGCGCCTTCAATGGCGTCAAGGGCTTCCCTCTTATCATGTTCATTTCCGAATACAGATATGAAGACAGTCGCATGAGACAGGTCACGGGTCATCTTGACCTGCGTGACCGATGTCAGCAGGGGGACCCTGGGGTCCTTCAGCTCATTGCTGATGATATCCTGCATGACCTTTCTCATCTCATCGCCGACTATCTCGGCCCTGTTCCTACGCATCTCTTTCTACCTCTTGGCTTGTAAATGCTTCGATAACATCGCCGACCTTAATGTCGTTATAGTTAGCAACAGACAGACCGCACTCGAATCCGGACTGAACTTCCTTAACGGAATCCTTAAGTCTCTGGAGTGAAGCGAGCTCACCTGTGTGGATAACGATGTCATTTCGAAGGATTCTAACGCCGCAGTTTCTGATGATCTTACCGTCTGTTACGTAGCATCCGCCGATAGTTCCTACGCCGCTGACCTTGAAGAGCTCACGGATCTCAGCGTGACCGAGAACAACCTCTTCGAATGTAGGCTCGAGCATACCCTTCATAGCCTTCTCGATATCCTCAGTTGCCTTATAGATAACGTCATAAAGCTTGATCTCAACTCCGGCTTCCTTAGCCTTCTCAGTGATGATCGCATTAGGACGAACGTTAAAGCCGATGATGATAGCGTTAGATAC
>JAEEGL015316978.1_pt1 | contig 10933 bp, 10 predicted proteins | sample 9134231 | NCBI WGS metagenome assembly JAEEGL01 (sample SAMN16246548, study PRJNA631951) | gut metagenome | biome: gut microbiome; feature: rumen; material: fiber-attached | host: Bos | place: Iran: Karaj | collected 2018-10 | reverse complement strand
TTTGATTGCAACATTTTCTTTTATTGTTGGAAAAGCGAAAGAGAATAAAATATATCAGTTAATAAGACTGTTTTATGCTGACAAAAATGAATATGAGAATTTAATACAAATTTATTATGATGGCGTTGAAAAAATTATGGATTACGAATTTGAAAAATGGGCAGCGGAGTATGAAAAATAACTATTTTTGATAAATGTGAAACTTATAATTCTATTTTAGAGTAAATAGTCATAATAAGAGCGAAAATACAATTTAAGACTTGATATATATAAAATATAAACAAAATTAATGACTCGGGAGGTAATTAATATGCTTTGTGTAAAATATGATTATAAAACCGATATTGCTGTTCAGCGTGAAGAAGCTTTTGAAGATGGAATGAAAAGGAAAGCTGTGGAAACAGTTGAAAATTTATTAAGAATGAATGTTCTTACTTTAGAACAAATATCTCAGGCTTCTGGTTTGCCTATAGAAACTGTACAAGAATTAAAGATGAAACTTGCAGAAACACAGAATGCTTACTAAACAAAAAAGGACAAGCCTTTCGCTTGTCCTTTAATCCTCTTAGAAGCGCCATGAGATTCCGACTGCTGGAATAACTTTTGTGCCGCCGTGAGAAATGGAAGTTGTTTTTTTGCTTCCATTTTCGTCTTCATACTCGTAGAAAATTACGGTAGGGCAGGAATATCCTACAGTTGCTGTTGCAAATAAAGAAAAATGATCACCTGTTGGGGTCCAGACAAAAGTTGCGTTTACAGCTGGTAAAAATGCTGCGTAATAAACTCTTTGAATTCTCTTTTCCTCTGAATCTGAAGGCCAGAATTCATCTGTGTTATAGTAGAAAGCAGAAACATCACAACCAAGCATTCCGTAAAAACCAAAGAACAACTTTTCGTTACGTACTGGTGCCCATCCTGCTCCTACAAGAACATCTGTATTAAATCCCGGAAGAGAACTGATTTTTGAATCAGGATCTTTGATATCAATATTACTTGTTGTAAAACATTCATCGAGTATAGCACGAACCGAAAAACCGTTAGACATAAGAACGCCAGTATAAGACAAGTTCAAACCTGTCTGCCATGACATTTTAAGGTTTTCATAATCCCTTGTTTCGTTGTGCATTGTAAGTCCTGTAGGCATTCTCCAGCCAAAACCAAGATGATTATTCCATGCTTCCCCAGCAAAAAGTCCAGCCGAAGCCATTAAAAAAGTAATAGCAATAATAATTCTTTTCATATAAATTAACTCCTTGTTTTGCCTTTATTTATATGACACAGAAACTAATAAAATGTGTTACTTTTTTTTTTGATTTTTTTGAAAAAAAAGGACAGAAGAATAATCTTCTGTCCTTTTAGTCAGTTTTATTTTGTACTGAACTTATTTAAGGTATCTGTCCAAAATTTCCTGATATTTTCCGTTAGCCTTGATGTTTGCAAGACCTTTGTTGAACATATCCAGAAGTTCCTGGTTTGCTGGGTTCATGATGGCAAATCCGTATGGAGCACCTTCGCTTTCCATGCCTGCAGGAATCTTAAGTGGAAGTTTTGCAGTTTTGATGTTGTCTGCCATAATTGGTGTGTCTTCACAACAAGCAGCAGAGTTTCCAAGAATTACATCCTGATACATTGTAGGAGAATCTTCAAAAACTGTTACTTTAAAACCGTATGTATCTTTAAGACTGTTAGCAAAGTCCATACCTGCAGTTCCGTTCTTTACGGCAACTGTTTTTCCGCGCAAATCTTCAAAGCTTGCAATATTGCTGTTTTTTGCAACTACAAAAGTCTGAGTAGCGTTGTAGTAACCTTCAGAGAAAATCCATCCAGAATCAATACGGCTCTGTTTGATTGTAGCGCCTGCAATAAGACCGTCAGCCTGGCCAACCTGAACAGCTGCAACACCAGCATCCCAACCCAATGACTGCAAGTCATAAGCAAAGCCCTGATCTTCTGCAATTGCTGCAAGCAAATCAACGTCGATTCCTACAAACTTGTTCTTTTCATTTGTGTACTCAAAAGGACGGAAAACTGTATCTGTAGCAACAATCCATACTTTTCCTTTTGCTTTAGATTTCTTTGCCTTTGCTGCAAAAACAGATGATGTCATAATCATGGCAACTGTAGCGAGTGCTAAAACAATTTTTTTCATTTTTCTTCTCCTGTGTAAGCGGGCCAGTCAGAGCCCGCGGTGTTTGATAGCAAAGCGCGAGTTCCAAAGGAACTCGGTAAGCTCTGCGACTTAAAACAAAATTGCGATGCAGCAATTTTTTAGCTTTACTTTTTAAAGAAAAACTTTCTTTAAAAAAAAGGCGAAAAGCGTCTGGAAACTTAAGCATCCTTGCTTTTCACCTTCTATAAGTTTATTGAAATTTTTAGTGTGGGTCAATTACTTAAGTATTACCCAAGTTGCACCTGTTCCACCTTCGTATTTTGTTTTAGGGTGGCCGGAAGTTCCGCAGCGTTTGTCGCGTTCAATAAATTTTCGTACCAGCTCTCCAAGGACCGGGTCACTTCCGTGTGTGTGGATGCCTTTTCCGTGAACAATCAGAACCTTCTTTAGGCCGCGTGCCTTACAGTCTGCAATAAAATTATTAAGACGTTCGTATGCCTCATCCTGATGAAGTCCGTGTAAATCAATTCTTGCTTCTGGAGTCATCGTTATAAGATAGTTTCTGTCTGTTTCGCGGTTTTTAATTTCAGCTTCTTCTGCCATTTTGTCCTTATCGATTGTGCCGTAACGTCTAAGCCACATTTCCATAGGATTGATGTGTTTTTCGTTATCGCGGCGCATCTGGGCTTCAAAATCTTTTTCTGCAGCGCGGGCTTTTTCTTCTGGAGTAGGGGCATTTGCCTTTTTGTGTGAGACCTGATTCTTTCCGCTTTCCTTCTGCTTTTTTATCTGATTTGACTGATAAGTATCCCACTGATTAAGAATATCATTCATGTCCATAAAATCACCTTCAATCGTTTTGTTTAGTTTATATAAATTACGTCAGTTTTTTTACACCAGCCGCCACTTTCGCCCATTTGAATGTAAATCCAGCTGCCGGCTTCTTCTACAATCTGAACGCGTAATCCCTCTCCAATTTTTGATTCAACTTTTGCTGTTTCTTCCGGAATAGAAGTAATTTTTGCGCCTTTAGAAATGCCAAATACCTTGTTTTTCTGAATAGAGCCAAAAATAAAAAACACCAGAGCAAAAACAATAAGTCCCGAAGTCAAAATAGAAAGCATTGCTCTGTGCTTAATCATAAAGATAATAAACAAAATAATGCACAAAATTAAACCCAGAACTGCAATGTAGTATGAGCCCATGTAAAATTCATTGATGGAAGTTGTAATTCCAAGTTCAGATTCAAATTCTGCACGGTCTCTTACATTCTGCTTCCAGGTGAAAAGTTCATTGCGTTCTTTTCTTCTTAAAGCTGCAAGAATTCCGCAGGCCTCTTCAGAAATTCCAGAGGTTATCTGATTTTTGTCATCATCTTCTTTGTCGTTGAATCTTCCTGATTTTTGAAGAGTGTCGTAAAGTTCAAAACTCTTGTCAAAAAAACTTGTTTCTTCTTCTGCTTCCAAAACTTCTGCCTGATTCTTAAAATCTATAAAAAAGTCTGGCAGTTGCATTGCGTTTCTGCTTCCGTTGTAGCCTGTTGCAGTCAGCTTGATTTTTGGAAACTGCTTCTGACCTTCTGCAAGAGAAGTCCATTCAAAATCCGCAACGGGAATCAATTCATCAGAAATATGTTTTTCGCGGTATTTTACTTCCAGAATCTCGTAATTTTTTGTGCAGGTAAAAATTGAATCTGTCGGAAGTTCCCAGTCAAACTGAACCAGCAGAACCGCATACTGGAGGCATACTGTAAAAGGAATTTTTTCTCCAACATGAGCGTTAAAAAACGCTTTTTCTGCATCAAAAGGTTCGTCAGAATAAAAATATTTTTCGTTCGGGAATACAAGAACAATGCGTGGTAAAAGGAATTCAGGGTTATCTGTAATGGTTATAGGTTCAAAAGAAAGACTTCTGCGGCGATTATTGATTAAAAGCGAAACTGGCGGAATCTTATATTCACCTTTTTTTTCAAAGCTGAACCAGAATTCCAGCCTTGTGCTTGAAATGTCGTTATAATCCTGACTTTTACGCATTGTGCGCATAGTTACATTCTGCGGAGTTCTTGAACTTTGCAGAATGATAGAGTTTGCGTTTGTATTTGGAATAAGAACTTCAAATTTAATGTCGGATTTTGTAAAAAACTTCTGATTTTCTTCAGGTGCAATTTTAAGAAGATCCAGCTGAGCCTGAGAAATCACCTGCTGACAAAAAACGTTCAACGGTGCACCAGACAAAATTGCGAGAATTGTAGAAGTTTTTATAAATCTTAATAATCTTCCGAAAGGTTTTGAGCCTGATTTGTATCGCTGTTTTTCCATTGCTTTTTGTCATTCTCCTTAATGTGCTGGAAAACTGTATTTTCCAAATCCTGATTGTGTTCCTTTTCTTCGTGAGTTGGAAGAATTTCGCTTTCATTCTGGCGCGACTGTGCTTCTGTCATCTGAATTGAAAGTTCCAGGTTGATTTTTGCGTCCAGTCTTGTGTTGTCGATTTCCAGAGCTTTTCTAAAATATTCTGATGCTGAATCAAAGTTTCCCTGATTATGAGCAATAATGCCTGCATTATAGTAAGCGTTGTAACGCACAATTTGCGGGGCATCGGCAGAAATCTGCGAATATCGGTCTAAAGCAGCTGCTTCTTCGCCAGACATTGAATATGCCGTTGCCAGATCATAAAGTGAATAATCCAAAGTCTGCTGTCTTTCTTCGTCAGTGCTTTCAACAACTGAAAGAAAAAGTGCCACGGCCTTTCGGTAATTTTTTTTGTGCCATTCGTAAGAGCCAAAAAGGATTTTTGTAGATTCTCCTGTACCGAAATTTTTATTTTTAGAAACAGTTTCAATTCTATCGGAATTTTCTGAATTGTGATTATTATGCTCACAGCCTGTAAACATTGTGGTAAAAAGACCAAGTACCATAAGGGCTGCAGTTAATTTTTTGTGGCCAATATTCTTTAAATCAAATTCTGCGGCAAAGAAACTTGCAGAAAGCAGAATGAATGCAAGAATTAAGAAAAACTTATAGCGTGGAACAGGACGTGCCTCATAAGAAACAATCTGTGTATTTTCGCTGCTCTTAGAAAGTTGAGAAAGCAGTTTTGATGCCGTTCCCAGGTCAGATGCCTTTGAGAAAATCACAGGAGTTTTGTTTTTATAAGATTTAGATTTTTCGTGAATGGCATCCAGAATCTTTTCCATATTTTCTGTGCGGAGTGCAGTGTAAACAATCGTTTTACCATCGCCTGCAAGAATCTGGACTTCATCTTCTGTTCCAAAACCAATAATGCTTACAGGAATTCCGTATTTTGTACATTCAGAAATTGCATTCTGCAAGCTTCCGTCAGTTTCTTCTCCGTCTGTAAAAATCCAGATTCGTCCGGCAGAAGAAAAATTCTGCGGGAATGAATCTTTTGCAGCCAGAACGCCTTTTCCAAGACTTGAGCCGGGTGCTGTCATAAGAGATGGCGACATTACATCAAGAAGTGAATCTACCATTGCAAAGTCTTCTGTAAGAGGAATTGCGGTGATTCCGTCTCCTTTTGCTAGTACAACAGAAACACTTGTTCCGTCCATTCGGCTTAAAAGTTTTTTTGCGTAAAGTGTACTTGCCTGCAATCGTGATTTTCTGTCTGGTTCATCGCATGCAAGCATACTGTTAGAAATATCAAAAACCATGCTCACGGCCGTACTGTTCTTTTGAACTGGTGCAAGGTAAGTTCCCCAGGAAATTCCAGTCTGTGCAATACAAAGCATTATGAATGCGAGAGCCTGCAAAACAGAACGCAAGATTAAAGATGGCTTTAGCTTAAACGGAATGTATTCCTGCAAAATAAAGCGCTTTGTAAAGGCTGCAACTGCAAATAAAATCATTGCAATAAAAATCAGCTTTTGATAGTAGCTTGTGCTTGTAGTTTTGTAGGTAAAACTCTGAGAAACGGCTTCATTTTTTACAACAGAAGAAAGGCTTCGTGCAAGTTCGTCTACGGTTTGTACTTCAAAATATCGGCCATGGCCAAGTTCTGCAATTTTCTTAAGTTGATTTGAATCAAAGTCACTTTCCAAATAACCAGAATAGAGTTTTCCTGTATTGTAATCTGTATATTCAATGGAAATGCGGCCTTTTGTTCCAATTCCTACTATATAAAGAGTAATATTATTGTCGGCTGCAAGTTTTGCGGCTGTCTGCGGATGGATTTCTCCTGCGTTGTTTTCTCCATCGGTAAGAAGGATGATGCTTTTTTTAGGTGCCTTGGAAGAAGCCAGATGGCATACTGCGGTGCTAAGACCATCTCCAATTGCAGAGCCGTTTCCCATCATACCAACCTGAATTTCATTCAGCTTTTTTGTAAATGCGGAACTTACGGCGGTAGGGGGCACTAAAACGCTTGCGTTACTTCCAAGGGCCACAATACCGTAACGGAAGCCTTCGTAATTCTGAACAAGAGTTGTGATGGTGTTTCTTGCCGCATCAATTCGGGTGTTTCCGTCTATATCTTTTGCCGCCATAGAAGGACTTGTATCTACAACAAAGATAATGTCGTTTCCAAGGCTTGTATAAACTTTTTCCTGAGTAGAAATTACAGGATCTGCAAAGGCGATTACGCTTAAAATAAAGCCTGCGCCAATCATCAGTTTGATAATTGCAGAAAAGAACTTTCTGAGGCTTCCGTGCCATTCAAAATATTTTCCTTCCCAGTCGCCAAGAACTGCATAAATTACAGTCTGATTCAGGATTTTGAACTTTCGCAAAATATAAAAAAGAGGAATTAAAAGAATTAACAAAAGTCCCGCAGGATTCTGAAAACTAAACATTTTTTTCTCCTCCTGTGGCTTTTTCTGTTTCTTCAAAATCAGTGATGCATTCTTTTGCAGACTCTACAAGTTCTGTTCGTTCGCCTTCATTCAAAGCTGCTGTACTTGAATATCGGATAAAGTCTGTTCTTGTAAAAAGCGATGTAATCTGAATGCAGGCATTTTCCTTGCGTTCGCTCATAAGGCTTGTAAAATCTTCTGTGCCTCCAAAAGCTTCATAAAAAGCCTTCATAAAACTGCTTGTAACAATTTTTGAGAACGGAATATTAAAGCGTACTTCAAGATATGAACGCAAAATCTGCTGAAAGTTCTGTGCAAAAGTCTTATCATCCAGCGGAGTTTCTTTTTTACCAGTTATAAGAAGATGATTAAGAGCCTTTTCTGTCTTCTTGCGGTTCTTTTTATATTTTCGCAAAAGTTTTCTGTTTCTAAGATAAAATGCAATTTCTTCGTGCTTAATAATTGAGCGAACAAGAAGAATTAAAATCAAAACAAAAAGAATAAGTGCCCCGTACAGTTTGTAAGTTGTTCCCGGCAATAAAAGCGGGGCTGCTCCCGGACGTAAAGTTGTAATAGAATCCTGCTGGGTAAGAGAGACAATGTTTACCGGCTGAAAGTTTATTAAATAATGATCGTCTAAATCAGAAGAAGAAAGTTCTGGTTCTGTAAAGTTTGAAGTTAAATCATATCCGGGAAGCTGAATGCTGCCGATTTTCCACGGAACAAAATTAATTGAAAGTTGATAGTGATCAACGCCTGCAGAAGAAATTGTAATGCTTTTAATATCATAATTCTGCATGTCTAAAGGTGTAATAAAGCCTGAAGTGCTAAGCTGAACGCTTCCGTTTTCAACTAAGTTTTTAAGCGTAAAAGAGTTTGAGTTAAACGAACATCGCAGTTCTGCTGTGTCGCCGATATAAACTTTTTTTGGCAGAAGAATCTGCTGAATCTCAAGGTTAATCATATTGCCTTCCGTCCAAAAATCTGCATTAAAATTTGTAACGGGTCGTCTTCCGACTTCATTACAACGTCTGTAACTCCGTGTTTAACGCAAGTTTTATGCCAGTGGGTAATGTTTTGTGTGTAGAATTCGTTCCATTCTTTTTTGAACTTCTTAGAGTTTGATGGAAGACGCATTTTTAATCCGCTTTCTATATCAATAAAAGGAATTGTACCTATTGATGGAAGTTCTGAATCAAAATTATCTTCCAGACGGATTGCAATTACATCATTTTTCTGCGCAAGAGAGATAAGCGATTTTTCGTAATCTCCACTGCGGAAGTCTGATAAAACAAATACAAGGGAACGCTTTCGTAAAAGCTTGCCGGTGCCTTTTAGCGCGTTAGAAAGCACAGAGCCTGTTACAGGCTGTTCCGGCAGGCGGTCAAGGTGAGTTAAAATCAGCATGGTCTGTTCGCGGCCCTGCATCGGCTTTGTAGAAAAATGGATTTTTCCGTCAAATAGAACTGCACCTACAGGACAGTTATTCATTTCTGCCGCAAGGGTGATTAAAGCCGCTGTTTCTGCAGCCTTTGCGTATTTGGTGGAGGCGTTCATATTTTTAAGCTGCATAGAAGCCGATGAGTCAAGTACAACAAAAATTTGAAGCTCGCGCTCCTCTTCAAAAACCTTAACGTATGGGTGACCCATTCGCGCCGTAACGTTCCAGTCAATAGAACGAATATCATCCCCGCGAATATAATCACGTACACCACTGAATTCAATTCCCTGCCCGCGGTATAAAGAACGGAAATTTCCGCTTTTCATGCCTTCTGCAAGGTCAGTGGCTGCAATTCTGAGATAACTTGCTTTTTTTACAAGAGAATCAACTGATTCCATATGGCTTTACGGGAGCGGAATAAAGTCCAGAATGCGGGAAATAATTTCATCGCTTGTAACATTGTCTGCAGCAGCTTCGTAAGAAAGAACCAGACGATGGCGCAGAACATTACATGCAACTGCTTTTACGTCTTCCGGCAAAACAAAATCACGGCCTTCAAAAAGCGCACGAACCTTTGCACACTGAAGCATTGCAATTCCCGCACGAGGAGAAGCTCCAAAATGGATGTAGCGTGTAATGTCATTTGATTTTGCAACAGAAGCTGCAAAAGAACGAGACTGCTTTTTAGCAGAAGTGTCAGCACGTGTTACATTCAAAATGGAAACAATATATTCAACAATTTTGTCGTCGCAATTAACTGAATCATAAAGTTTGCGAAGTTCTTCAATATCCCCTGGTTTGAGTATAGTTTTTACAGCTACGCTTGCAGCTTTTCCGCAGGTCTTTACGATGTTTACTTCATTTTCTGCTGTTGGGTAGCCTACATTCAGCTTCATAATAAAACGGTCAAGCTCGGCTTCTGGCAGATTATATGTTCCTTCCTGTTCAACCGGGTTCTGAGTTGCAAGAACAAAGAATGGTTCCGGAAGTTTGTAAGTTTCTTCACCAATAGTAACCTGTTTTTCTTCCATTGCTTCAAGCATGGCAGACTGAACCTTTGCTGGCGCACGGTTAACTTCATCAGCAAGAATAACGTTCGCAAAAATAGGACCCTTACGCACGCTAAAACTGCCCTTATTCTGCTCGTAAATCAAAGTACCGGTAACATCGGCAGGAAGCAGATCGGGAGTAAACTGAATGCGTTTAAAATCGAGCCCCAAAATTTCAGTCAAAGTCTTAATGGCAAGAGTTTTTGCAAGACCAGGTACGCCTTCAACAAGTACATGACCGCCCGCAATAAATGCCATAAACATATCAGTTATAAGCTGTTCCTGCCCCACAAGACGCTTAGCCGCCTCAGCACGAACATTTTCAACAATAGTCTTAGCTTCGTTTCTATCCATAAGACAGCAGTATAACAAAGATTTTAAAAATATAGAAGATTTTTTTAGGCGAGTCTTAACACCCAGTCGCGTTCCGCACTTCGCCTGTTCGGCTCATCCTTTCAGGACTGCCCTGTCGGGCAGGTGCTCCATGCTCCCGCCAGGTTTTGCTTATCAATTGCAGGTGTATTTTAAGAAATTAATAAAAGCTGGCGCGAGGCCGAGTGCTAACTGCATTATGAAGACTTTCGTTTAAATATGGCTCCCGGCTGCGGGTTCATGGCACAAAACCGCGCAATAATGCGCTACACGTTGTTTGCGGCAAAGAAACTATTTGACCGGTCGCTCCCGCGACCTCCGCAAACAAAGTGTTTTTGCACCACGAACCCGCAGCCTCGCGCCAGCTTTAGTTAAATCTTTCTTAATGTCGTTACCATTGCTGTCACTTAATCTCTTCTGTGTTATAATAGCCTCATGAGCACAAGACCTGATAAACTTGAAATGGACGCTTCAGACTTTGTAGTACTTGGCGATTTTATTCCTCAGATAGTACAGGAAATCCGCTATTATTCTTCTTTCAATTTTGTAGGAGACCGCATAGACGGTTATGAAGAACCAGTAGCTCTTCTTACAAAAGAAGCAGCCCGCGCCTTAAAAGCTGTCAGCAACGAAATGATGGTACAGGGCTACCGCCTCAAGATTTTTGACGGTTATCGTCCCGTTTCTGCCGTAAAACATTTTATGCTCTGGGCAATAGAAGATCAGGATATCCGCATGAAGCCTTATTTTTACCCCGATATTGCCAAACAGGAACTTTTTGACCGGGGTTATATTGCAAAACGCTCAAGCCACAGCCGCGGAAGCACCGTAGACTTAACCCTTCTTGATATGAAAAGCGGAAAAGAAGTTGATATGGGAGGCCCTTTCGACCTTTTCAGCGAACTCTCCCATCCGGATTTCAAGGGAATTACAGACCAGCAGTATCAGAACCGCATGACCCTGCAAAAGGCAATGCTCAGAAACGGTTTTAACACCCTTGACTGTGAATGGTGGCACTTTACCCTGGCAAATGAACCTTACCCCGATACTTACTTTGAATTTCCTGTTTCATCAGACTATTTGAAGCAATAAAAGCAGCCTTATATTTATTCTTTAAAATTGTATATTTATGCAAATTTCTTGACACTGCA
>JAEEGL015130480.1_pt1 | contig 10933 bp, 7 predicted proteins | sample 9134231 | NCBI WGS metagenome assembly JAEEGL01 (sample SAMN16246548, study PRJNA631951) | gut metagenome | biome: gut microbiome; feature: rumen; material: fiber-attached | host: Bos | place: Iran: Karaj | collected 2018-10 | reverse complement strand
GTCGAGCGCCTGCAGGTCCGTGCAGTATTTGAGACACTGTATATCCTCGTCCGTCAGTCTTTGATAGTCGTAGTCGCGGATAAGATCGGAATATGCTATCGCGTCCGTTTTCAGATACCACCGCAGCATGTGAAGCATCCAAACTATTTTTACATTCGGGAATTCTTCTCGCAGAGCGCCGAGCTCCTCGTTCGTCGCACTTATATCGGACAGATCGACGCGCGTAAGCCACGGCATCAGCCTGAGCTTCCGCCGCATTATATCCGCGGTCAGCTCTTTTTTGTTTGAAAGATCGAGGTCCGTCGTATCCGGCCCGTATAGATCGCCGAGTATGTTTACCTGCCATAAGAATTTCACGCCGGGAAACTCCGTCGCCAGCGCGTACTGTCCGTCTTCGTCAAGCCCGGTGTCGAGCAGGCTGACGGTCTGTAGAAGCGGCAAATATTTCAAAGCTTCGGAAAGCTCCGCGGCGTCGATTTTTTCGCCGTTCAACCCGAGCTCTGTCGTCTCGTCTTCTATCGGAATACCGCAAATTTCAACGAAGCCGGGGATATCGAACGCTATACCGGAAAACTCCGCTTTCAGGCTCTCTTTGTCCTTTGCCGGCATACGCGTATCGGAGAATACGCGCACGGCGGCGGGCAGGGAAGAAAGCGCCGTTTTCAGTTCTTCCGTATCGATCTCCGGCACGCCGGACAGGTCGATTTCAGCCTCGTCCGTGTATATCTTTTTATCAAACAGGGTGATATACGTTCTGCATTTTATTTCGGCGCCCGGGAATCTTTCGGCCATCCTGTGTTTTTCGTCAGCGCTCATCTCAAATCCGCCGAGGTCTATGAGATCAAGCGACGGAAAAACGTCCAAAGACGAAAGCAGAGTATCAAAAGACTCTATTTCGTCTTTATCAAGAGTTATCTCTTTTGCGTCCGCCGGAAAAGAGCTGTTGAAGACCGTGACGAACAGTATCTCCGTTTCCGTTTCGGTCTCCGTTTCCGTGATCTCCGGCGCCGTCGTTTCCGGGCTTTCCTGCGGTGACGTGTTACAGCCGGCAAGCGTCAGTATGAGAGCCGCGAGCAGCGCGGCAAAAACGGCGATCCCGGCTTTTAAATTTTTCATATGGTCCTCTTTAACGTCCGCGGCGTCCGCCGCTGTTTTATCTGTAATAATAATATCCGAAAAAAAGGCGTTTGTCAAGGGGTTGTTTAAAGCTTGCGTCAGCAAATTTAGCTTACGTCAGTGAATTTAGCTGCGCTTTGCGCAATTCAGCTCGGCGAAGCCGAATTTAGCTTTTTTTAATCTAAATTGTCTATTGTGACAGCTAAATTATACAACCGTGTTGTATAGCTAAATTGCAAAACCTGCGGTTTTACAGCTAAATTGAATTCGCTTGCGCGAATTCAGTTAAATAAAAAACTCGGACGGGCTTTCCCGTCCGAATTTTTGCTTGTATTAAAATCAATATGCAACACCCTGCCAGAGCATAGCGTCCGCGACCTTTAAGAAGCCCGCGATGTTCGCGCCGGCAACAAGATTGTCCGCAAGTCCGAACTCAGCCGCGGTCTTGGAGCAGTTCTTGTAAATGTTGACCATAATGTCGTGCAGCTTGGCGTCAACTTCTTCAAACGTCCAGGACAGACGCATGGAGTTCTGCGACATTTCAAGAGCGGAAGTGGCAACGCCGCCCGCGTTTGCCGCTTTAGCCGGACCGAAGAGAACGCCGGCGGACTGGAACGCCGCGACGGCTTCCGGAGTGGACGGCATATTCGCGCCCTCGGCAACAGCCTTTACGCCGTTTGCGATAAGAGCTTTTGCGGATTCAAGGTCGATCTCGTTCTGCGTGGCGCAGGGAAGCGCAACGTCCGCTTTGATCGTCCAGATGCCCTTGCAGCCGGGCGTGAACGTCGCAGAAGGAACGGCTTTGACGTATTCGCTGATACGCGCTCTGTCAACTTCTTTTATCTTCTTTATAACGTCGAGTTTAACGCCGTCCGCGTCGTAAATGTAGCCGGACGAGTCGCTCATCGCAACTACCTTGCCGCCGAGCTGCGTCGCCTTTTCGGCAGCGTATATAGCGACATTTCCGGAACCGGAAATGAGGATTATCTTGTCTTTAAGATCTATGCCCTTGTCGGCAAGCATCTCTTTCGTGAAGTAGAGCAGACCGTAGCCGGTAGCTTCTTTTCTTGCAAGCGAGCCGCCGTAGGAAATGCTCTTGCCGGTCAGCACGCCGGTGAATTCGTTTCTTATGCGCTTGTACTGACCGTACATATAGCCGATCTCACGCGCGCCGGTGCCTATATCGCCGGCGGGAACGTCCGTGTCGGCGCCTATGTGCTTGCAAAGCTCCGTCATAAAGCTCTGGCAGAAACGCATGACCTCGCCGTCGCTTTTGCCTTTCGGATCAAAGTCGGAACCGCCTTTGCCGCCGCCTATCGGAAGGCCCGTGAGCGAGTTTTTGAAGATCTGCTCAAAGCCTAAGAATTTGATAACGGAAGCGTTGACGGACGGATGAAGTCTTATACCGCCCTTGTACGGACCTATAGCGGAATTGAACTGATATCTGTAGCCTCTGTTGACTCTTACTTTGCCCTCGTCGTCTACCCAGCTCACGCGGAACTGGAGGCCGCGCTCCGGCTCGACTATTCTGTCAATGATGCCCGCGGCAACGATGTCCGGGCGCCTTTCAACGACGGGTTCCAGGGATTCAAGGACCTCGCCTACAGCCTGAAGAAATTCCGGTTCGTTGGGATTTCTTTTGCATACGTCATCATAAACTTTTGCAAGATATTCACTTTTAAATGTCATATTATACCTCCTGATATAATAGTTTTTTTGAATTATAGCACAATATATGCAATATTGCAATATAAAAATCTCACAATTTAAAAAAAATTAAAAATATTTGCAAATAGACTTGAAAAATGAAAAAAAGTATGATATACTATACCGCGTAAATAAGCCGGTGTGATGGAATTGGCAGACTTGGCAGACTCAAAATCTGTTGTCCGCAAGGACGTGCGGGTTCGACCCCCGCCACCGGCATAACAAAAGGGACGCCTATCGGCGTCCCTTTTGTTATGCAACTAAATCCGTCCTGACGGACGGGTGAAATCCGCCTTCGGTGGGTGAAATCACTTCGCGGTGAAATCCCGCTTCGCGGGGTGAAGGACGGATTTAATTTCACTTTGCGGCGAAGCCGCAAAATTTCACGTTTCCATAAAGGAAACATTTCACATTTTGCCGATCAGGCAAAATATTTCACTATAAAAAACAATATTTCAAAGGCACACACAAAGAAATCTGCACTTATGCCTTGCAAAATCCAAGAAGACCCCCGCCACCGGCATAAACGAAAAAAGCCGAAAGGCTTTTTTCGTTTATGCAGCTAAATCCGTCCTGACGGACGGGTGAAATCCACCTTCGGTGGGTGAAATCGCTTCGCGGTGAAATCCCGCTTCGCGGGGTGAAGGACGGATTTAATTTCACTTTGCGGCGAAGCTGCAAAATTTCACGTTTCCATAAAGGAAACATTTCACATTTTGCCGATCAGGCAAAATATTTCACTATAAAAAACAATATTTCAAAGGCACACACAAAGAGATCCGCGTTTATGCAGCTAAATCCGTCCTACGGGAACCCCCCGTTGCTTTCAAGTTCGCAACGAGGAACCCCTACAACGGACGGGTGAAATCCACCTTCGGTGGGTGAAATCCCTTCGGGGTGAAATCCCGCTTCGCGGGGTGAAGGACGGATTTAATTTCACTTTGCGGCGAAGCCGCAAAATTTCACGTTTCCGTAAAGGAAACATTTCACATTTTGCCGGTCAGGCAAAATATTTCACTATTTCTCCCCCTTTCAGATTGCCTGTTCACAATATATTAATAATAATTAAATAAGAATTTTCATAAAACAATTTTAAATGGTTGATTTTTATTTAATTATGTTGTATTATTATATAGATAATAAGATAAAATGGCTCGGTATGTGTTTAAAAATCGACCGCAGCCAAAAAACATTTTCGGGAGATTACAATGGATTTTTTATCTGATCCGCGTTTTACGGGCATAAAGCCTTTTGAAAATAGAGTCTGGCTCAGCAGTCCCACCATGCACGGCGACGAGCAGAAATGGGTAGACGACGCAATAAAAACGAACTGGGTAAGTACGGTAGGCGAGAATATAAACGAAATTGAAAAGCAGGTTGCGGAATTTATAGGCATTCCGTACACGGTCGCGTTATCCGCGGGCACCGCGGCGCTTCATCTTGCGGTAAAGCTCTGCGGACAGAAGCTTTACGGTCAGCCCGAGGCGGGACACGGGACGCTTGAAGGCAGAAAAGTCTTCTGTTCCGATCTGACGTTTGCCGCGACGGACAACCCGGTGTGTTACGAGGGCGGAAAACCCGTGTTCATAGACACGGAGCGCGAGACGTGGAATATGGACCCGAAGGCGCTTGAAAGAGCGTTTGAGATATATCCCGACGTAAAACTGATAGCCGTTGCGCATCTTTACGGCACGCCCGGCAAGATAGACGAGATAAGAGCGATAGCGGACAAACACGGCGCGCTTATTGTTGAAGACGCGGCGGAATCCTTCGGCTCGACGTATAAAGGAGCGCAGACCGGAGTATTCGGCGACGTAGGCGTCATCTCTTTCAACGGCAACAAGATAATAACCGGCAGCAGCGGCGGTATGATACTGTGCAAGGACCGCGCGGACGCGGAAAAAGCGAGAAAATGGTCAACGCAGAGCCGTGAGAAAGCCGCGTGGTATCAGCATACGGAGCTCGGTTACAACTACCGCATGAGCAATATCATAGCCGGCGTCGTACGCGGTCAGATGCCGTACATAAACGAGCATATAAAGCAAAAAAGAGAGATCTATTACAGATATAAAGAAGGCTTAAAAGATCTGCCGGTAAGCATGAACCCGTTTGACGTTCTGTCAGAGCCGAACTATTGGCTGTCCTGCATGCTGATAGACGAGGACGCTATGGCAAAGCATGAAAGAGGCGACACATCTGAGACTTGGAGCACGGAGCCCGGTAAAAGCTCGCCCGGCGAGATACTCGGCGCACTTGCCGCGTTCGGCGCGGAAGGCCGCCCGATATGGAAACCCATGCACATGCAGCCGGTTTACAGAAGCCGCCCGTTTGTGACAAAAGACGGCGAAGAAGACGTCGGAGCGGATATATTCCGCCGCGGTCTGTGTCTGCCTTCCGACAATAAAATGACAAAACAGCAGCAGGATATCGTAATAGATATCATACACAGGTGTTTTAAATGAGCAAGAACACGGCAAGTCATAAGGCATACGGACCGTATGAGAAGTTTGTAAAAAGACCTTTGGACTTCATACTTGCTTTTCTGTCCGTGATCGTATTTTCGCCTTTACTTATAGTCCTTACGGTCGCCGGCGCCGCAGCTATGAGAGGGAATCCGTTCTTTACGCAGAAACGCCCCGGCAGGATAGGAAAGGACGGAAAAGTAAAGATATTCCGGCTTATAAAATTCCGCACGATGTCAAACAAAAAGGACAAAGACGGGAATCTGCTGCCGGACAGCGAGCGGCTCAACAAATACGGTAAATTCTGCCGCGCAGCGTCTCTTGACGAGCTGCCGGAGCTTATAAATATTCTTAAAGGCGACATGGCTGTCGTCGGTCCGCGGCCGCTTTTGGTACAGTATCTTGACAGATACAGCGAGCATCAGGCGCGGCGGCACGAAGTCCGCCCGGGTCTGACCGGTCTGGCGCAGATACACGGCAGAAACGCGATAACCTGGGAAGAAAAATTCAACTGGGACGTAAAATACGTTGACAGCATTACTTTCAAAGGCGATTTCAAGATAGTTTTAGATACGGTGAAGACTGTATTCAGGCGCAGCGGCATAAGCGGCGGGAATACGGAAACGATGACGGAGTTTATGGGGAGCGGTAAATGAAGCTTACGATAATAGGCGCGTCCGGTCACGGCAAAGTCGCGGCTGATATCGCGAACAGGTGCGGATACGATATAATAGAGTTTCTTGACGACAACACCGCCGTCAAAGCGTGCGGAAAATGGCGGGTCGTCGGAAAAACCGACGCGGCGGAAGAGGTAGAAAACGATCTTTTCGTCGCCGTAGGCAGCGCAAAGACACGCAGAGCGATAACAGAGCGGTTTTCGGATAAGAATTTTGCAACTCTTATCCACCCATCGGCTGTCGTTGCGGACGACGTGAAGATAGGCGCGGGCTCCGCCGTTATGGCGGGCGCGGTAATAAATCCCGGCGCGGTGATAGGAAAAGGATGTATAATAAACACGTGCGCCTCCGTAGATCACGACTGCGTTTTGGGAGACTACTGCCACGTAGCCGTCGGAGCGCATCTTGCCGGAACAGTCACGGCAGGAGAAGAAACGTGGGTCGGCGCGGGAGCGACCGTATCGAATAACGTTAATATATGCGGCGGCTGTATGATAGGCGCCGGCGCCGTCGTCATAAAAAGCATTGATACACCCGGTACGTACGTCGGCGTGCCGGCAAAAAAGATAAAATGAAAATACTTATACTTGCAAACAACGACGTGGGGCTGTATAAGTTCAGAAAAGAGCTTATAGAGGAGCTGACAGCAGAGGGGCACGATATTATAATATCGCTGCCGGACGGAGATCTGGTAAGACCTTTTGAGCAAATGGGGTGCAGGTTTATAGATACCCCGATAGACAGAAGAGGCGTGAACCCGATAACCGATCTGAAGCTTTTGTCAAAATATAAGAAGATAATAAAAACGACCGACCCGGACCTTGTTATTACGTACACGATAAAGCCGAACGTATACGGCGGCATCGCCGCGAAACGGGCGAAAAAACAGTACGCGGTAAACATCACCGGTCTCGGCACGGCTTTTGAGAAACCCGGTTTTATAAGAACGCTTGTCATAGCGCTGTATAAAAAAGCGCTGCGCAAGGCAAAAGTCGTGTTCTGCGAAAACTCCGGCATACAGGACAGGCTCGTATCGTACGGGTGCTGCGATATAAACAAAACGTACGTTTTAAACGGCGCGGGCGTCAATACCGGGTATTTTGCGTATCAGCCGTACCCGGAAAACGATAAAGTCCAATTTCTGTTTATCGGCAGGATAATGAAAGAAAAGGGTATCAACGAGCTGTTAGCCGCCATGAAACGTCTTATTGACGACGGTGAAAAATGCTTTTTACACGTAGCAGGTCCTTGTGAAGAGGATTACGGGCAGATACTGAGCCGGTGCGAAAGCGAAGGCTGGCTTGAATACCACGGATACAAAGAAGACGTAAGACCGTTGATAGCCGCCTGCGACTGCGTGGTCCTGCCGTCGTATCACGAAGGAATGGCGAACACGAATCTGGAAGGCGCAAGCACCGGACGTCCCGTGATAACGAGCGATATCCCGGGATGTAAGGAATCCGTGACAGACGGGGAAAGCGGACTTTTGTGCAAGCCCGGCGACGCCGAAAGCCTGTACGAAAAAATGAAATTGATGATAAGAGCAAAGAACAGGGAAGAAATGGGAGCCGCCGGCAGACGGCTTATGATAAAAGAGTTTGACAGAAAGACGGTAGTTGAAAAAACGGTAAAACAGCTCTTTTAACGTCAGCATGAATTTTACGCTCACTTGGAAGGATTTATGGAGAAAATTCTGTTTTTGATGCGGTATCCGCTGCAGGATGCATACAATTTAAAACAAAAGTTTGACGGACAGATGCAGGCGTGCGTCGATCTGGGATATGACGTATACTACATCGCATACGACGAAAAGAATTACTACGTCTGTTCGTATAAAGACAAAAGCAGAAAAAAGATAGGCAAAAGACACTTCTGCGGTCTTAAAAACTACCGCAGTACGTACGCGTTTTTTGACCTGTATTCCGCTTTGTCCCGGCTTTTAAAAGATACCGCGTTTGATTATATATATATGAGAAAAAAGCTGGTCACGAAAAAAGCGGTCTCGGCTTTGAGCAAGCATAAAAACGGCGGCGGAAAGCTTATAGTTGAGATCCCGTCGTACGGCGTGAATGAAGCCGCGCTCGGATTTATGAGAGTTATAATAAACAAGCTTTATTCCGGCGCGGAAAAGAAATTCGGGTCGCTTGTCGATCTGTATACGCTTATAGGAAACGAATGTCCGGATACGTATAAAGGCAAGCCGGCTGTTGAAATATCAAACGGCATAACGCTTAAAAACATACCGGTAAAAAAGCAGACGAAGCTTGATTCCGAAATACGTATTCTCGCGCTTGCGAGTATGTGCGACTGGCAGGGCTACGACAGGATAATAAAAGGTATGAGCAGCTACTTTGGCAAATACCGCCTTGTACTGGAGCTTGCGGGAGACGATTTTGACGGGTCGGTCCAGCGCTGGAAAAAGCTGGCGGAGGAATTGAAGATAAGCGACAACGTCGTATATCACGGACCTTTATACGGCGCTCAGCTTGATGAGATATTCGACAAATGCCACGTGGCGGCGGGGTCTATGGCGCTTTTCAGAAAAAAAGCGTTCAGCGCCTCAACGCTCAAGGTCAGAGAATACATAGGAAGAGGGATCCCGTTCGTATACGCTTACGACGACTACGCACTCTTAGGCGACGAGTGGTTTGCAAAAAAACTGCCGGCGGACGAGAGCGCCGCGGATTTTGGTCAGATCGTTTCATGGCTTGAAAACGTATATAACAAAGACGGTTTTTCTTCCGATATGAGAAAATTCGCGGATGAGCATTTATCCTGGGTATCTCAGTTTGAAAAGGTACTGTCAAAAACAAAACAGCTGTAACAGAATTCAAAATACTAATATGCTTATGCAGAGAAAGCGCAATGATTAATCTGATATATACATCGTTTCCGTACGGGAACGCAGAGGCGTTCGCGGAATATGAAATACCGTATATAAACAAAGCGGAAAAAGACAATTACAGGATATTCAGCTTTTGCAGAAAAGACGAAAACAAAAGAAACGTTAGTATTGAAGGCGAAGTCCATATCGTAAGACCGAACGCGTTTGAGTATTTACGGGGCTTGCTGCACGTCCTGACGCCGCACGGCATAAAAGAGCTCGGGTGTGTGAAAAAGCGCGTCTGCAGAGACAGTCTGAGCAGATGCCTGTGGAGGATAGCTTATTACCGCGCATACGCATACGCACTGAACAGAAAGTATAAAAAGCTCGGCGGGGATAAAAACGGCGACGTTTTCGTAAGCTACTGGCTGACCGAATGCGCGTACGCGGCGCTGTACGTAAAGCAGAAGCACAAAAACGTAAAGGCCGTATCAAGAGGGCACGGCTTCGATCTATATGAGGAGCGCTGTTATCTGCCTTTCAGAGCCGAACTGTTATCCGGTTTAGACCGCGTTTATCTGGTAAACAATGCTGAAAGAGAGTATCTGCTAAAGCGTTATACGGTACCGGAGGACAAGCTGAGCGTTTCTCATCTCGGCATAGACTTGCCGCCGGAATATAAAACAACGTCGGACCGCGGCAGCTTTACTATATTATCGTGCTCGTCCGTCATTCAGTTGAAAAGGCTTGATCTTTTGGTCGACGCGCTGGCGCAGATAAAAGATTTTAAGTTTAAATGGATCCATATAGGTGGCGGACCGCTGTTTGAGGCAGTCAAAGAAGCGGCGGGAAAAAAGCTCTGCGAGCCGACGCAGGAGTTTGTTTTCCCCGGTCAGCTGACGCTTGAAGAAGTCCACAGGCTCTACCGCGAAAACGATATATCGCTGTTTGTCAACTGCAGCGATACGGAGGGAGTTCCGGTTTCCGTAATGGAAGCCATGTCGTACGGCATACCCGTTGCCGCAAGAGACGTGGGCGGCAATTCCGAAATAGTAAATGACAAAAACGGCATACTTATAAAAAAGGACTGCACACCAAGCGATCTGGCGGAAGCGATAAGAAAGATATATAACTGCAGTGAAGAGGAATATACAAAACTGAGGCGTACAGCACGTCAGACCGTTGAAGAAGATTTCAGTGCAGAAATACAGTATACCGGTTTTTTCAAAGAATTAAAAAATATCATTTGATTAAAAGTTGGAGGCGTCGTGTTAAGATTAAGATTACCTAACAGGCAGGAAGTTACCGTATTACTTTTGGCAGGGTTGTTTTTACTGATCCCGCTTGATTACGTATTGCCTCATATAGGAAGCGCGACCTGCGTTACCGTAATATCAATAGCAATTATCCTGTTCGGTCTGCTTCTTATAATAACCGGACCGAAGACGATAAGGCTGAGCAAAGAATCAAAAATTCTTCTGTTTTTGACGTTCGTATATTTTATATCGGTGATATGGGCTATTGAAAAAAGCGCGTCGCTTTCCCGTATGTTCCCCATCCTTAATACATTTTTGCTCTATATCATAGCAACGCAGTTCAAATACAGCAAAAAACATATACGCTGGATGGAAAACGCGTCTATCATCGGCGCGGTGATACTGTCGCTTTACGTTTTCAGATATATAGACTTATCGCTCGTCTTCGCCGGCTACAGACTGAAATTCAACCTGCTCGGAACACAGTATTTCAGCGACCCGAACGGTCTTGCCGGACGTCTTTTGTTCCCGGTAATAATACTGATAGACAGAGTTCAGAAAAAGCAAAAAGTCTATATGCGTATCTTCTATATCGTTTTGCTTCTGCTTTGCGCGTACTTTTTGCTCATGACGGGATCGAGAGCCGGAATGGTGGCTATAATGATAGGCGTGTTCATAACGCTGCTTCAGGGCTTCAGAAACAAAAACAAGTGGGTAATCATAAGCGTTCTGGTACTGACCGTCGCCGTCTATATAGGAATAAACTATCTGCCGAGCCATATAGTAAGCAGGATATTCAACTTTATAAACTACAAGAGCGTCGCAACGGTGAAGGGAGACAGAATAGATATATGGAAACACGTGTTTGAGCTGTTTTTAAGATCTCCTCTG
>JAEEGL014711711.1_pt1 | contig 10933 bp, 5 predicted proteins | sample 9134231 | NCBI WGS metagenome assembly JAEEGL01 (sample SAMN16246548, study PRJNA631951) | gut metagenome | biome: gut microbiome; feature: rumen; material: fiber-attached | host: Bos | place: Iran: Karaj | collected 2018-10 | reverse complement strand
AGGCCGTGGTTGTAGTAAAGCATCGAGGTCACGCCGTCGAAGCGGAAGCCGTCGAAGCCGTACTCCTCGAGCCAGAACTTGCAGTTGCTCAGCAAGAAGTTGAGCACGGCATTCTTGCCGTAGTCGAAGCAGAGCGAGTCCCAAGCGGGGTGCTCGCGGCGGCCGTCGCCATAGAAGTACAGGTCGTAACTGCCGTCGAAGCGCCCGAGGCCCTCGACCTCGTTTTTCACCGCGTGCGAGTGGACGATGTCCATAATCACGGCCAATCCGGCCGCATGAGCGTCGTCGATGAGGTGGCGCAACTCGTCGGGCGTGCCGAAGCGGCTCGAGGCGGCATAGAAACTCGACACATGGTAGCCAAACGAGCCATAATAGGGATGCTCCTGGATGGCCATAATCTGGATGGCGTTGTAGCCGCCGGCGACGACGCGCGGCAGCACCAGGCGTCGAAACTCGTCGTAAGTGCCCACGCCCTCGCGGTTCTGGCCCATGCCGATGTGGCATTCGTAGATGAGCAGAGGGCTCACGCTGGGCACAAAGTCGGTGACCTGAAGTTTGTAGGGCTCATCGGGATGCCACACTTGTGCCGAGAAAATCTTGGTGACCTCGTCTTGCACCACGCGGGTGGCATAGGCGGGAATACGCTCGCCCTGGCCGCCATCCCAACTGATGAGCAACTTGTAGAGGTCGCCATGTTTCATGGCACGTTCGGGCAACTTGATTTCCCAGTTTCCGTCGCCCACGGCCTTCAGGCGGTAAGGCGCGCACTCTTTCCAGTCGTTAAACTCGCCCACCAGCGACACCTGTGTGGCGTTAGGTGCCCATTCTCGCAGCACCCATCCGCCGCCATCGATGTGATGCAGGCCATAATAATGATGAGCGTTGGCAAAGTCGACCAACTTACCTGTGCCGCCCGTCAACTCGTCGATTTTACGCACTGCGTCGTTGTGACGCCCCTCGATGGCTGCCGCAAATGGCTTCAGCCACGGGTCATCCTTGATAATGGGAAGTATCTTTTTCCGTGCCATATGTTTTGATTTGATATTTTACCAAGACACAAAGTTACAACAAAAAATGCACCGCCACAATAATATCGCCATTTTTCTTTTTAATTAATGCATTTCATTCAATGCACAATGCATTTTATTCAATGCACAGTGCATAATCTCGCTGTAGCGTCCGGCGCGTCGGGCAGTAATGGGCATTAAGGTGGGTGGGATTTCGAGGTGTGGTTGTGATTGACATACTGTTTTTAAGAATTTTTGAGCGCAGAGCAATTTTTTTTGGAAAAAGGATGCAATTATTTGCTATTATTTCCTAACTTTGCAAGTTGTAACACAAGAATATTAACAATTAAACATATTTCATTATGAATCTGGAAGGAAGACGTGAGAGCGAGAATGTAGAAGATCGCCGGGGAATGAGCGGTGGCCGCAAAGCGGGCATCGGTGGCATCGGCGGCCTGATTATCGCCGGTATTATCACCCTGCTGATGGGTGGCAACCTGGGCGACATTCTGCAAAATGTTGGCGCTATGGGCGGCGGCTTAGGCATGGGCGAAGAGCCGACCGAGCAGCGCGAGTTTACTGCCGAAGAGCAGGAATTGGCATCGTTCAGCAAGAAAATCCTGGCTGGCACCGAGGATGTGTGGACACGCATCTTCCGTGAGCAGGGCTGGGGCGAGTACCAGAAGCCGAAGTTGGTGCTGTACAGCGGCTCGACGAGCACCAGTTGCGGCCAGGGCAGCGCACAGATGGGCCCGTTCTACTGCTCGGGCGACCAGTGTCTGTACATCGACCTGTCGTTCTTCAGCACCATGCGTCAGCAACTGGGTGCCGACGGCGACTTTGCTTACGCCTACGTGATTGCCCATGAGGTGGGCCACCATGTGGAATACCTCACCGGCACGCTGCAAAAGGCTCACTCTCAGATGTCGCGCATGAGCGACGCCGACGCCAACCGCATCAGCGTGCGCCTGGAATTGCTGGCCGACTTCTACGCCGGCGTGTGGGCACACTACGACAACAAGATGTTCGGCTCGCTGCAAGACGGCGACCTGGAGGAGGCCATCAACTGCGCACAGAAGATTGGCGACGACTACCTGCAGAAGCGCGCCCAAGGCTACGTGGTGAGCGAGAGTTTCACCCATGGCACCAGCCAGCAACGCATGAAATGGCTGAAATTGGGTCTGCAGACCGGCGACGTGCGTCAGGGCCGCACCTTCGAGGTGCCTGACAGCCAACTGTAAGCATCAGCCCACCCCACCTGGGGACACACACCACGGCAGGGACCCGCACGGGCCCCTGCTGATTTTTTTGCCCAAGCGACAGCGAGAAGAGCAAGCATCGAGGCCATAAAACGTGGGGGTGTGTTAAAAAAATGGTGTTTTTTGGTGCGCGGGCAAGGATATGTGCATAGAATATTGTACCTTTGCAGGTTAATTTACTGGAATAACGTAAAAACAAGCATAACACTATGTATAGAACAAAAACTTGTGGAGAACTGCGCATGGCCCATGTGGGTCAGGCAGTGACTCTGGCCGGCTGGGTGCAGCGCACCCGCAAGATGGGCGGCATGACATTCGTCGACCTGCGTGACCGTTATGGCATCACGCAAATCGTGTTTAACAACGAGGTGGACGCCGAATTGTGCGACCGCGCCAACAAACTGGGCCGCGAATATGTGATTCAAGTGACCGGCACGGTAGCCGAGCGCTCGAGCAAGAACGCCAACCTGCCCACGGGCGACATCGAAATCATCGCCAGCGAGTTGCGCGTGCTCAGCACATCGGTGACCCCGCCGTTTACCATCGAGGACAACACCGACGGCGGCGACGACATCCGCATGAAGTACCGCTATCTGGACCTGCGCCGCAACTGCGTGCGCAAGAACTTGGAACTGCGTCACCGCATGACCATCCTGATTCGCAACTTCCTCGACTCGCGCGACTTTATCGAGGTGGAGACCCCGATCCTGATTGGCTCCACGCCCGAGGGTGCCCGCGACTTCGTGGTGCCGTCGCGCATGAATCCGGGCCAGTTCTACGCTCTACCGCAGAGCCCGCAGACGCTCAAGCAACTGCTCATGGTAGCCGGCTTCGACCGTTACTTCCAAATTGCCAAGTGCTTCCGCGATGAGGACCTGCGCGCCGACCGCCAGCCGGAGTTCACGCAGATCGACTGCGAGATGAGTTACGTGCACCAGGAGGATGTGCTGGAGATTTTCGAGGACATGGCACGCCACCTGTTTAAGGAGATTCGCGGCGTCGACCTGCCCGCCAAGTTGCAGCAGATGACGTGGCACGAGGCCATGCGCCTCTACGGCAGCGACAAGCCCGACCTGCGATTCGGCATGCAGTTTGTCGAACTGATGGACGTGATGAAGTTGGGCAAGTTTGCCGTCTTCGACGACGCGGCTTACATCGGCGGCATCTGCGTGCCGGGCTGCGCCGACTACTCGCGCAAGCAACTCGACGAACTCACCAACTTCGTGAAGCGTCCGCAAGTGGGCGCCAAGGGCCTGGTGTACGTGAAATACAACAACGACGGCACCATGAAGAGCAGCGTCGACAAGTTCTACAACGCCGACGACCTGCAAGCGCTGAAGGCCGCCATGGGCGCCAACGACGGCGACCTGGTGCTGATTCTCAGCGGCGACAACGCCAACAAGACGCGCGTGCAACTGTGCTCGCTGCGCCTCGAGATGGGCGAGCGCCTGGGCCTGCGCGACAAGAACCGCTTCGAGTGCCTGTGGATTGTCGACTTCCCGCTCTTTGAGTGGAGCGACGAGGAGCAGCGCCTGATGGCCACGCACCACCCGTTCACCATGCCCAACCCCGACGACATACCCTTGCTCGACGAGCATCCTGAGCGCGTGCGCGCCATGGCTTACGACTTTGTGTGCAACGGCATCGAGGTGGGCGGCGGCAGCCTGCGTATCCACGAGGGCGACCTGCAAGAGAAGATGTTTGAGATTCTGGGCTTCACGCCCGAGAAGGCCATGGCACAGTTTGGCTTCCTGATCAACGCGTTCAAGTACGGTGCGCCGCCTCACGCCGGTCTGGCCTTCGGTCTGGACCGCTTCGTGTCGATCATGGCCGGCCTGGACAGCATCCGCGACTGCATCGCCTTCCCGAAGAACAACAGCGGCCGCGACGTGATGCTCGACGCTCCCAGCGAGATCGCCCAGGAGCAACTCGACGAGTTGTATCTCAACGTGGACGAGCAGCGCCTGAAAGCGCTGGGGCTGCGATAACAGAGATTAGAGATTATAGATTATAGATTATAGATTGTGGTTACGGTAAAGGACATAGCATGCGCCATTGAGCGCGTGGCGCCGTTGCGGTGGCAGGAGGACTACGACAACGCCGGCCTGCAGGTGGGCAATCCCGAGGCCGCGGTGACGGGCATCTTGCTGTGCACCGACATCACCGAGGCTATCGTGGCCGAGGCCGTGGAGCGCAAGATGAACATGGTGGTGGCTCACCACCCGCTCATCTTCCATGCGCTGAAGCGCCTCACCGGCCGCGACCATGTGGAGCGCGCTGTGGCAGCAGCCATCAAGCACGACATCAACCTGTACTGCGCGCACACCAACATGGACAACGCCCCGGGCGGCGTGTCGTGGCATATGGCCGAAAAACTCGGGCTCACCGACGTGGAGGTGCTCGACGGCCACGACGATGCGCTGGGCGGCCACGTTGGCTGCGGCGTGGTGGGCAACATCGCTCCCACGGCGGGCGCCGAGTTGATGAAGCGGCTCAAACTGACCTTTGAGGTGGACGCCGTGCGCTGCAACCGCTACGACCTTAACCGCGACATCACGCGCGTGGCACTGTGTGGCGGCGCGGGGTCGTTCCTTACGCGACAGGCCATCGCCGCCGGAGCGCAAGCCTTTGTCACCGCCGACATGAAGTATCACGAGTTTATGGGGCTCGACGACGTGATTTTGCTTGCCGACATAGGCCACTACGAGAGCGAGCACTTCACCACCGAGATTTTCCGCGAAATCATCGCGCAGGTGGCTCCGCAATGCCCCGTGCAACTGGCACAGGGCGCTGTCAACCCCGTGAAATATATTTAAAACACTATGGGCGGCGACAGTCGCTGCCCGTGCAACAATAAAATTTATGGCAAAACAAGAAAAAGAACTCACCGTAGAGGAACGCCTGAAAGCGCTCTACAACTTGCAAAAACTGCTTACCGAAGTTGACCGCGTGAAGACCCTGCGCGGCGACCTGCCCCTGGAAGTGCAAGACCTGGAGGACGAAATCGCCGGTCTGCAGACTCGCGTCAGCAATTTCAACGACGAGATTGCCGCACTGAACGAGGAAATCAAAAACCAGCAGGCACAGCGCGACAACGCCATCGCACTGATCGACAAGTACACCAAGGACCAGGACAACGTGCGCAACAACCGCGAGTTTGACTACCTGACCAAGGAGATTGAGTATCAGCACCTCAACATCGAACTTGCCGAGAAGAAGATGAACGAGGCAGCCCGCAAAATCGAGGCCATCAAGATGGAAATCGGCAACGCCAAGGAGACACTCGACGACCGCGAGCACGTGCTTGGCGAGAAGAAAGCCGAACTCAACGAGATTGTCAACGAGACCAAGCAGGACGAGGAGAAGTTGCGCGAGCAGGCTCGCAAACTGGAGAACAAAATCGACGCCCGTCTGCTCACCGCGTTCAAGCGCATCCGCAAGAACGCGCGCAACGGCCTGGGCGTGGTGTACGTTCAGCGCAACGCGTGCGGCGGCTGCTTCAACCGCATCCCGCCCCAGCGCCAGATGGAGATCAAGATGCACAAGAAAATCATCGTCTGCGAGTACTGCGGACGCATCTTGGTTGACCCGGCACTGGCCGGCGTGAGCGAGGCCGAGGCCAAGAACGCCTGACGCGCCGCCTTTCAGGCTGCATAATGGGCTGATTGGGTGGACGCCCCGGCGACTAATCCCCCTCTAACGTTAGAGGGGGTGCCCCGAAGGGGCGGGGGCGTGTGTGAAAACGTAATCAATAGCATTTAGCCTTACGCGCTCCGGCGACTCCACCGCCAGCAACCATCATGGAGCAATAAGTTGCCCTCAAAACGGGCGGCCTATTGCTCTATTTTATTTGCCCACAAACTAAACCACAAATTAAACAAATTAAACAAATAAAGATTTCCACATGAAAAATTTATGGATAATTCATGTTAAAAACCCACACATAGCCGAAAATGTGATTTTAGGCCCAAAATTTTTGCCGAAAATGTGATTTTAAGCCCGAATTTTATGCCGAAAATGTGATTTTAAGCCCGAATTTTATGCCGAAAATGTGATTTTAGGCCCAATTTTATTTGCGAATATGTGATTTTATGCCTAATTTTGCAGGCGAAAATGTGATTTTATGATATGCAACTACTTAAAAGAAAGATAGATAAATATCTATTGGATTGGAAAACCAATCCTAGCCGCAAGCCGCTTATCGTAAGAGGTGCCCGACAAGTGGGAAAGACCGAGTCGATTCGAGCGTTCAGCAAAGCCAATTATGAGTCGGTCATCGAAATAAACTTTGTGCTCCAAAAGAGATTCCGTTCAATCTTTGACAACGGATACGACGTCGATACAATCATTAAAAACATCTCGCTGCTGGACCCCTCGTGCAAATTTGTTCCCCACAAGACTTTGCTCTTTTTCGATGAAATGCAGAAGTGTCCAGATTGCGCCACCTCGCTAAAGGCTTTTTGCCAAGACGGCCGTTATGACGTGATTTGCTCCGGTTCAATGATGGGGCTATACCATGAAGAGATTGAGTCGAACGCCGTAGGCTATAAGGATGACTACGAGATGCATTCGATGGATTTCGAGGAGTTTCTGTGGGCAAAGGGCTACACCCCGCAGCAGATTGACGACCTCTACCAGCACATGGCCGCCCTTCAGCCTTTCTCACAACTCGAGTTGAACACGCTCACCGATGTTTTCCGCGAATATATGAGCCTGGGCGGTATGCCTGAAGTGGTGAAAATGTTCATCGACCAGAGGCACTTTGGTGGCACATTGAAGTTACAACGCCAACTGCTCAAAGATTACAAGGAGGACATCACCAAATATGCCAGGGAAAGCGACAAGGCAAAACTCCTTGGCGTTTACAGCCATATCTCAACATTCTTAGCCAAAGAGAACAAAAAATTTCAAATCACCAAGATTTCTAAAGGTGCCCGAAATAGAGAATACATCGGGGCTGTGGAGTGGCTCAAGGAAGCCGGTGTCGTGAACGTATGCTATTGCCTGGGTAGCGTGGAACTGCCGTTGAGAGGCAATTATCAGGCCAGTGTGTACAAGGTTTACTATCACGACACCGGACTGCTCATCGCCTCGCTTGACGAGGAAGCGCAAGAAGACATTCGCGCCAATAAGAATTTCGGCACCTATAAGGGTGCCATTTACGAGAATGTAGTCGGTGAGATGCTCCGTAAATCTGGCTATGAGCAATTGTATTTCTACAAACAAGAGAATCCCGCACTCGAAATGGACTTCTTCGTTCGTGATGCCAACTCGTTGGTTCCCGTGGAAGTGAAGGCAAAAGACGGCCCAACTGCGTCACTGAACAACCTCATAAACTGGACCGCCTTCCCCGACGTGAAATATGGCGTAAAATTTGGCTACAAAAACATCGGCTGGAACGGCAAGTTTTATACCTTTCCCTATTTTCTGGCCTTCCTGCTGAGGCGTTTTCTGAAAGAGCGTATTGCTGCCATGCCATAATTGACCCTTGTTACCAAAGATAGGGGTTGCGGCCACTAAAGAAAAAATGCACGACTTGCTGGGGGCAGGTCGTGCATTTTCTTTTCTGCTGTGAGGCGGCTTTTGGCTTACTTCACGATTTTCTTGCCGTCGGTGATGTAGATGCCGTGCGGCAGCGAGTTGAGGTCGCCACGCATGCGCTGGCCAGCCAGGTTGTAGATGGCGCTGTCGGTGGCGCGGTCAACCTTGACGTCGGTGACGGCACTCTGCGTCACATCCTCGATACGGAAAGCGGGGCTGAGTATCTGCTCCTGCCAGTTGCCGGCTTCGTCAACGAGGCGGAACTTCAAGTCGAACCAGCAATTTTCGCTCGGCACTGTCACGCCGGTTAACGGAGCACAGTAGAAGAAGCCCAACCCGGGAGTGTCGTCGTACTCAGCCTGGTGTTCAACACCCTCCAGAGGCAACCACTCATCGGTGCCATAAGGCGCATACGACACCTCAACCTCCATCGGCTGACACTCTTTATACTCCCAAATTTTCTGTTGGCCATGTTCATTCATGTATGTTATACTTTTGGGATTGATATCTCCACCGGCAAACATGATTACACCATCATCAGGAGTATCGAAATGGTCGCTAACATTATCCTCGCCATCACGGAACTGTAACATCGTCAACACGGGAGGATTCTGGTCTTCAAGCCTTTGGTCAAAATAGACTGTTGTCACGTTTTTGCCAGTAATGCCATCTACCGCTATATTGTCATTCGTGAACTCAAGCTCATAAGCCCCATCGGGATTTCCTACCCACGAATAACTCAAACTATCTAATGCACATTTGCCATTCCAAATCTCCTCTCCATTATATTTAGCCTTCATTCTCGAATAATTAATACCACTTCCAATGCTTTCGCCATTTCTTCCCATATGCCGAACGGACATCATAATCCTGTTGGCATTACTCCATTTGTCCCATGAATTGAGTGATTTGAGTGTAACCAGTGGGCAATTATTACCAATGATGCCTTTCTTCTGCTCGTAAGCGTAACTGAACTTGGGATGAGGGGGATAGTCATCTTTCCAAATACCAATCTCTGGAGTTTGTTCTACATCACTTCTCACCAGGCACTCAAAACTTCTGTCTTGATTTACCATCATTTCCGGAGTGAGAATATAGGCAACATTTTGCATCGAGTCCACATAAACCACTGGGTTACCATTCTCGTCCGCCCATTCATAGGTCTGGTATATCCACTGATTATAGTCCATCACCCCTAGTTTGAAAGACATGTTGATACCTTCGAGCTGCTCACCGTCATTCTTCGCGGCATTGACCATCAAGCGGGCCATTCCGTCATCTACAACAGCTTTGTCGCTTTGAACATCACCCCAAAATTCGCACGAATTATTCACATAGGTTTGAGTGTACACATACTCCTGTGGATTATTGACCGACTCATATCCTTTAGGGGTGCGTTGGATTTGCTCCTCACAAGCAACATAATCACTTGCGTCATTACACAACGGGAAGGGTCCACTTCCTCCACATTCTAGCTTATTTATGTATGTCATACCACCCGTGTCTGGTGTCGTCTCTGTAAGGGTAAATTTGTATCGGTCGCTCAACTTGTTGATATAGTGGTAAGCGGCAGTATTTTCCTCTCCCTCGAGTTTATATCCATAACTATAATCTCGCCTCATCACAGTGCCATAACCATCCAGATTCAAAAATAACTTACCTGCACCGATCTCGACATTCCCGACCTCAATCACCTCGTACCCAGGATATTGATCAATCCAGCGCCAGGTGTCTGGAACTAGTAACTGGTTGTTGTTATCATATATATCCCAGCATATCCTGTGGTCAACGTCTAGAACATCAAGATATATGGTAGTATCCTTGTCAATTGTCACCAATTCGTGTATGTGCAAAAATTCACGACCGTCTCTTTTATCTTCATATGTATTAGTATAAAGATCGTAAGTGCCGATTGGGACTTTAACACCAATACCCCCGACCAAATAACCTTCCGGAGTATACATATCGGGGCGCCATAAATTCGACCATTCGGGACTAACGGCCATCACGGTAAACACACGATACGCTCCGTATTCTTCTTCCTTCAGATTATACATGAGTTTTACGGTTACCGTGTCGGCAGACTCACTCTCAGCAAAGAGCGGAGATGGAGATTGCTGTGTGGTTATGTAGCATAAATTGTCCTGTTGCTGCGCTTCTGATGCATTCCTGATGGTTTGCTTGGTGGGCGCATACTGTGTTTCGCCTTTTTGCTGTTCAAGTTTCATCACATCGCAGGCGCGTTGTGACTGTTTAGGGTGGGGTTGTGCCGACATGACGAATGCCATCAAGCATATCATCGCGACAAGGATAGTAAACTTTTGTTTCATAGTTTAGATGATTTAATAGTTAAACAATGGTGCGCCGACGGTCACCGCGCGAATGACTCTCGAAGCATCACAAAGTTGGGCAGTTTTCTTTACTTGACCAAATATTTGACCCAGAATTTTCAGGCGCTTGTTACAAGTTACACACTGCGCAAAACAATATCACACAGCGCATTACAAATGGCGTGGAATATGCTTTTCAGCAAGTTTTGTAACGACGTTTGTGGCCACGGCATGTCGTTTTCCTGCAAAAAAACTGCTGCGAATTATTTGAAGATTGAACACAACGCCTAAAAGAGCGGTAAGTTCCACGCCCAATCATTTTGCGGAAATGGCCGTCGCTTTTCTGGCAAAAACGCATTTTATGGCGCAATCTCCAAATTTTTCCCACTTTTAGCCAGAAACACGAAGAATCTTGGCGAAATCTCATAGGTTTCGCCACTTTTAGCCATATAATGCAGTTATATTATGGCTAAATCTCGATGTTTTTACCACTTTTAGCCATATAATAAAGTTATATCATGGCGAAATCTCGATGCTTTTGCCACTTTTAGCCAGAAATCTCCAAATCCTCGATTATTCGAGTACTCGAATGTTCGAGTTATCCCACTCAACGTTACTCTCGCTCGGAGGGCGTGTCATAATTCAAAAAGGTTGGGACAGAAGTTCCTCCCCTAAGTTAGGGGAGGTGGCCCAATGGGCCGGAGGAGTGTGTGATAACGCACTGGTTGTAAACCATTTGCTCCTTAACACACGCCCCCGCCCCTTCGGGGCACCCCCTCTAACTTAGAGGGGGAGT
>JAEEGL012914259.1_pt1 | contig 10933 bp, 11 predicted proteins | sample 9134231 | NCBI WGS metagenome assembly JAEEGL01 (sample SAMN16246548, study PRJNA631951) | gut metagenome | biome: gut microbiome; feature: rumen; material: fiber-attached | host: Bos | place: Iran: Karaj | collected 2018-10 | reverse complement strand
GATTCCACTCGGAGCCACCATTAATTTATTGATGGTGCTTTATTTTTTTTGTAATAAACCTGCGCTCGTAGCTCAGCTGGATAGAGTGTTTGGCTACGAACCAAAAGGTCAGGGGTTCGAATCCCTTCGAGCGCACCATTTTATTTATTAGATCGGGAAGTGGCTCAATTTGGTAGAGCACTTGGTTTGGGACCAAGGGGTTGCAGGTTCAAATCCTGTCTTCCCGACCATTTTGTTTATTGGCTTTGATTTATCAAAGCTTTTTTATTGCCTTTTTTACAAAGTAACTGATCTATTTTGGTTAAACAACTTTTGTATGTTTTTGAAATCAATACAAAAGCCTATTCCATGATTATAAATCCCAGTTTCTCCATTTTTCTTTTCCATGGTAGAAATTGATGTTGAAATAAAAATAATTCCTTCGCTTATTAACTGTATGAATGTATCAAAATTTTTTATCGAATAAAAATCAATGTTTTCAATTTGATAATATTTCCCTGAATCTCTATATATTGTATTGTAACTTATGAGGCATAAGTGATTTAGTTTTATGCTAATTCTTTTTTTAATTAAATTAAAAGACCAAAAACATGTATTGTTTATAATCTTTTTTTCATTATCAAAGAAACAAAGATCAATTTTTTCATTTTCGTAATCAATTTCAAGTTTTGATAATACATTTGAATTAATAAAAGAGTATTTATTGGCAAAAAAAGAATGATTAAATATTCTTTTCATATTGTATTTTGTAGAAAATTTATTAAATATGTGTTCAAGTTCGAATAAATTATCACTTTCGAAGTTACACGTAAATAATTTTAAAGAATATATGGAATTCTTTTTACGACATTTCAATTCAATACCATTATAGTCAGCAACAGGTAACTCATTTGAACTTATATTTAGCATTTTCTCAATCATTAGACCAAATTCGTTATTATTTTTTGATATAGATTTTACTGGGCATTTTGATACAATAGGAATTAGATGTGCTAATAAATCGCTTTCAGATAAATAATAATTATAATGTTCGTCCATCATTTAACCTCCTTATTATAATTATTATTCATATAATAAAAAAAATGAAAAAAATATATAATATATTGTTATAATATAATCAAACATGGAGGTATTTATGAAATACATAATGGATAATAAAGTATGCTTACTTGATAGCAAAGAATTAATTGTTAAAGCATTACCAAAATATATAGTACTAGATAAATATGTATATGAAAAAGATGAAATCGCAGTAATAGAAGATGAAAAAAGTGTCGAATATTTCAAAAATAGAGATGACATCCTAGATTTTGAAGAGTTGTTTTGCTTATCTAAAGATGATTTCGAATATAAATTAAACAAAGTAACAAAAGAACTAAATAAAGTATGTGAAAGATTATTAGATTATCCAGTAAAAGAAAGAAATAAGTTATTTAGAGATAAAGAATTTACTAAAAAATACGATACCTTAAATAAACTAAATGAAGATATGATTGAGTATAAAAATAATAAAGATGAGATAGATCATAGATTCCTTTCTGCAATACATAATTACGAGGCTAAAAAAGAAGAGGAAAAGGTAAAGAAGAAAAGCAAGAAGAAATAGAGCAAGAAGATATTTTACATATCTATTTCTAGATGATATAATTTAGACAAGAAATAATATGTAAATGGAGTGAAATTTTAATGAAAAAAATAAGCATAAATATGATATCTAAAGCTGACGATGTCCCAGGGCAAGGAGTTGGAAGCGCTTATAGAGAACAAGTAGCACTTGTAAGAGATGGTGCAAATGATATTTTTGATGTACATGTAAATGGTAAAGAAAAATGTGATATTACTCATTTCCACACAGTCAACTTGAGCCATTATTTTAAATTTAGAAAGGATAGTATTAATGTATGCTATGTCCACTTTTTACCAACAACTTTAGATGGTAGTATTAAACTTCCAAAGATTGCTTTCCCTTTCTTTAAAAAATATGTAGTAAGTTTTTATAAGAAAGCAGATTATTTAGTAGTAGTAAATCCTACATTTATTGACGAACTAGAAAAAATTGGCCTTGATAGAAATAAAATAACTTACATACCTAACTATGTCTCAAAAGATAACTTCTTTAAGAAAAGTGAAAAAGAAGTAGAGAGTATAAGAGAAAAATATGGTATAGATAAAAATGCTTTTGTAGTTTTAGGAGCAGGACAAGTACAAACTAGAAAAGGAGTTAAAGATTTTGTTGAAGTAGCCAAAAAGACACCAGATATAACTTATGTATGGTGTGGTGGATTCTCATTTGGAAAAATAACAGATGGGTATGATGAACTTAAAGCATTAATGGAAAATCCTCCAGAAAATGTAAAATTCCTAGGTATCATTCCAAGAGAAGAAATGAACGATATGTTCAATATGGCAGATGTATATTTTGCACCTAGCTACAACGAATTATTCCCAATGACAATACTTGAAGCTGTAAACTCTGATAAACCACTAGTACTAAGAGACTTATATTTATATGAAGATATACTGTTTAAAAAATATTTAAAGGGAAACAATAACGATGAATTTGCAGAACTACTTACAAAATTAAAAGATGATAAAAAATTGTATAAAGAATGTTCAGAAAACTCTAAATATATAAGTAATTACTACTCAAAAGAAAATGTATTAAAGATCTGGAGAGACTATTATACAAAGATATATAATGAAAGAAAGAAAGATTCTAAGTAAAGAATTTTTCTTTTTTTAAAATATTTAGCACTCTCTATTGACAACTGCTAATATAAGTGCTAGTATTAAGATGTAGTAAGAAATTACTATGGTATTAAAATTATATTTGGCTACCTAAAAGGCAACCATGTTGAAAGGAAGTTGATATATATGATGTTAGTACCAAAAAGAAATAGTTATGACTTGCTAGATGATATTTTTGATGATGAGTTCTTCAATATCAAAAGTACAAAAAATGAATTAATGAAGACAGATATAAAGGAACACAAAGATAATTATGAATTAATAACAGATCTACCAGGGTTTGAGAAAGAGAATATTAAAGTTAGTCTTGAAAATGGATATCTAACAATTCATGCTAAAAACAATGTAGAACATGAGAACAATGAAAACCATGGAAAAATTGTAAGGAAAGAAAGATATTTTGGAGAATGCCAAAGAAGCTTCTATGTAGGTGACAATCTTAAAGATGAAGACATAAAAGCTAACTTTACAAACGGAGTTCTTCATGTAAATATTCCAAAGGTTGAAGAGAAGAAGGCCGAAGAAAAGAAATATATTGAGATTAAATAGTAGAAAAGCACTTTAAAAGTGCTTTTTTTGATTGAAATATTAATAAAATACTATTAAAATAAGACACATAGTGGTTATGTAAGGGAAGTGTTATTTATGCCAAAAGAATCTAGAAAAGAAGATATGTTTATAACAGTATTAAGCAATGACTTCAATGCAGTTGAAAGACAAATACTATTAGATAGATATGGAATAACTGATGGTAAGGGTAAATCGTATGATGAATTACAAGAAATATATGGTATACCAAGAGATGAGATAAAGAAAATCGAAATAAAACTATTATTAAATTTAAGAAAGCCGTCAGTAATAAATAATGTACGAGCAGTATTTTCAAATAACAATCATATAACAATAAACGATTCTAAAAAGAGAAAATGGCCTAAAAGGTCTAAAAGAAATATATATACTTATTTTGAACCATATACTGAAGAAGACGTAGATAGTGCTTTAGATACACTAACTAATCACGAATATGTATTACTACTTAAAAGATATGGAGGAGATTTAAAACATCCATCACTAACAGAGTTAAGTAGTAGAGAGATGAAAGAAATAAATGAGTCAATTTTTGAAAAATTACTTAACGAACTTGAGATGAAAGAACAAATCGATAATTTTGATTTGAACTTCGATGATTTATTAAAAATATTAACAAAGAAAGAAGCAATTATTGTAGCACTTAGACTTGGATTAATCGAAGGAGTAAACTTCACTACAGAAAAAATTGCATCATTCTTTGAAACATCTATAGATGAAGTAGAAACAATAACAAAAAACGTATTATCAAAAGCTCATACTTATGAGGAAGCAGAAATGGGAGAAAATCAAAAAGTTAAGGTAAAAAAGAGAAATAATAATAACTAATGTGTTAAAATTATAATGAGGTGATGATATGAGCATATTAGAAGTAAATCATATATGCAAATCATTTGGAAAGAAAAAAGTATTAAATGATGTTTCATTCTCAATAGATGAGGGTGTCATATTAGGTTTCATTGGACCAAATGGTGCAGGTAAAACTACTACAATTAAAATAATATTAGGACTACAATCACTAGATAGTGGGGAAGTAAAAATAAATGGTTATAGTATTACTGAAGACTTTTCTAAAGCAATAGAAAGAGTAGGAGCAATAGTAGAAAATCCAGATTCATATATGTATCTAAGTGGAAGAAAAAATCTAGAACTAATAGCTAACATGTATGGTACTATTCCAAAAGAAAGAATAGATGAAGTAATAAAGCTAGTAGGACTTGAAAATAGAATTGAAGATAAAGTAAGTAAATACAGCTTAGGTATGAGACAAAGACTAGGTATAGGAATTGCACTATTAAATAAACCAAACTTATTAATACTTGATGAACCAACTAATGGACTTGACCCAGAAGGAATAAAGGAACTAAGAGATCTTTTAAAGAACTTAGCAAAAAAAGAAAAAACCTCTATACTTATATCAAGCCATAACCTATCTGAACTTGAGAGTTTCTGCACTGACGTTTGTATTATTCAAAATGGTGTAATATTAGATAGAGATAATATTAAAAAGTTTAAGAAGAATAAAGATTCAGAATTTATCTTTGAAGTAAATGACACAAGTAAAATAAATAAATTACTTGGAGACGTAAGAATGATAAACGATAATATGTTTGGTAAGAATACAGATAAAGAAAAAGTACCAGACATAATAAGGAAACTTGTAGAAAATAATATTGATATATATGAAGTTAGATTGAGAGAATTAACTCTTGAAGAAGCCTTCTTAAGTAAGACAGGAGGTAATAAAATTGATTAATCTTATTAAAAATGAATTAACAAAAGTATTTCATAAAAAAAGTATATATATAATGTTAATAATAATGGCTGCAGTTACCATATTGGGAATTATACTTTCAATTATATTTAATGATGAAGTGATAAGTTCACTTGAGAACTATACATATGATTATGAAGCAACAATTCTTGAAGAAGATCTTAAGAATTATGATCTATCTAATGAAACTGAGAAAGCAAATTACATTGTTGTAAAAACTGAGTATTTAGCAACAAAAGATAGAATGAAGTTTAAAGATACCTATAAAAAGAATTATGTAGATGAATATGCTTATGATTATATTCAGTGTGAAGTAGAAAATGAAGTAAATGGTAATACTGAAGAAGCTGAAGAATGCAAACAAAAGCATATTGAAATAGTTGAAGAAATTGAAAAGCATGACTGGAAATATTTTGTAGAAAAAGATTTGAAAGAAGTAAAAGAAAAACTAAAAGAGCCAGCTATTCCAGGATTTGAAGATATAAGAATTAGTTATGAGACAGAAGAGAAGGCCCTTGAATATCAATTGAAATACAATATATCCCCAAACGATAGAAGAAAAAGTATAATTGACTATTATAGATCTTATAGAAATACATATTTATCTTATGAGAAAAAAGAGAAGATTTTGGACGAAGATGAAAAGAAATTATATAGGACAGCTAAAGGAAACTACAAAATAGCTGAGTACAAATTAGATAATAATATTTTATATGATGAATATGGAAGTCTAGTTGCTCTTGATGAAACATATAAAGGAGCAGGATTCTTTGTAATTATTACAATAGCATTAATAGCAGGATCAATTGTATCTGATGAATTTAATAAAGGAACAATAAAGCAGTTATTAATAAGACCACATACTAGAAGCAAGATATTATTAAGTAAGTTAATTACTGCATTTATAGTATTCATATTTGTACTTTTAGTTCATTATCTATTAAACTTTGTATCAAGTTTGGTAACAGGTGATGCTAAAGAAGTGTTTATGCCATTATTAAGATATAACTTTAATGCAGATACTGTTTATAAGGAAAGTTTAATAGTAAGCTTAATATTAGGATCATTAAAAATTCTTCCATGCTATTTGATAATTATGACATTTTCATTCTTAGCAAGTACTGTAACAAAGAATGATGCACTTGGAATACTTGCAGGAATAGGAATATATTTTGGAGGTAATCTCCTAAATGTATTCTTAACAATAAGAAAATTATGGATAAATAATTTTATCCCTACATTATGTTGGGATTTAAATAGTTACTTATCTAATTACGAACCATTAAGCAGTATTATTTTACCTGTAATAGTAGATATAGTAACTATAGTAGCAATGTTAGTAGTAGCCTTCATAGTGTTTAAGAAAACTGATATAAAGAATCAATAGGTGTAGTTATGAAAGTAGGATTAATAGATGTAGGCGGGGGGTTAAGAGATATATTTGGTACAGGTGTACTTGACTATTTAATGGAAGAAAATGTCTTCATCGATTATTTAGTAGGTATATCTGCTGGTAGTGGTAATGTAATTACATACATGGCAAACCAACCTAGAAGAAATTACAAATCATATATGCATTTTAGCAAAAGAAAAGAATATATGAGTTTCCAAAATTATCTAAAAACTAAAAATTTTGTTGGACTAGACTATATATATAATGTTTTAGCTAGTGATGATGGAGAACTACCATTTGATTACGACACTTATAAAAAATCAAAAAGTGAATTTACTGTAGTAGCAACAGATGCTTTAACTGGTAAACCATTATATTTTACTAAAAAAGATATGAAGAGAAATGATTATAGTATCTGTGCAGCATCAAGTACACTCCCTGTCTTTAATGAACCATATAAAGTTAAAGATAAAATATGTTTTGATGGGTCAATATCAGATCCTATACCTATAGAAAAATGTATAGAGAATAAATGTGATAAGATAATTATTATTCTAACTAGACCAATAGATTTTAGAAAAACTGAAGGTAAAAGAAGAATAATATATCATAATATAAAAAAGAAATATAAAGATTTTTCTAAAATATTAGAAAAAAGATGTGATATATATAATAAGAAGTTAGATGAGATATTAGAAAAGTATGTTCCAAAAGGAAATGTATTAATTATTGCACCTGATGAAACAAAAGGACTTAAGACACTAACTAAAGATTATAGTAAGTTACAAGCCTTATATGATGAAGGTTATAAAAAAGGAAAAGAAATAAAAGATTTTATTAATAGATAAAATCTTTTTTATTGCCCAATAATAAGTTATAATATTATTAAAGGAAGATGATAATATGAATCTATCAAAGTCAAAATATTGTAGTGGTGTTATATGTATGAAAAAGCTTTGGCTAGATACATATAAGAAAGAAGAGAAAACTAATACAGGTATTAGCACAATTCTAGAAAACGGAACAGAAGTAGGAGAACTTGCTAAAAACTTATTAGGAGAACATGTAGATATTAAGTACTATGAAGATCTTAATATGATGCTAGAAGAAACAAAAAGAGAACTAGAAAAAGAAAATGTTGTAATAACTGAAGCATCATTTAAATATGAAGATAACTTCTGCAGTGTCGACCTTTTAAAGAAAAAGGGTGACAAGTACGAAATGTATGAAGTTAAAAGTTCAACTGAAGTAATTGATATCTATCTTGATGATGTTTCATATCAGTATTATGTCCTTAAAAAAGCAGGATTAAATGTTACTAAATGCTATTTAGTACATATCAATAATAAGTATGTAAAAAATGGTGATTTAGATATTAATAAATTATTTAAAAAAGAAGATGTAACAAAAGAAGTATTAGAGAGATTCGAAGAAGTAGAAAAGAATATAAAAGCATTCGATAAGTATGTAAAAGCAGATGAAAAGAAAGAACCATTAGATGTTAAATGTTTCTCACCATATGAATGCCCATTCTTCAAATATTGTTCTAAAGATTTAAAGAAACCAAATATATTTGATATAAAAAGAATTAGAACTGATAAAAAGATTAAATATTATAATGATAAAATAATCAGTTTCGAAGATTTATTATCTTCCGATATAGACGATAAATCCAAAGAACAAATCGAATATGAATTACATGATAGAAAAGATAAAATAGAAAAAGAAAACATAAGAGAGTTCATGAAAGAAATTACTTATCCAATATATTTCTTAGACTTTGAGACATTCCAAGATGCAATTCCAAAGTATGATGGAACATCTCCTTATGAACAAATACCATTTCAGTATTCACTTCATTACATACTAAATAAAAAATGTAAGTTGAATCATAGAGAATTCTTAGCAAAAGATGGACAAGATCCTAGAAGAAAACTAGCAGAATCTCTAGTAAAAGAGATACCAAAAGATGTATGTACACTAGCATATAATATGTCGTTTGAAAAAATGATTATAAAAAGTTTAGCAAGCGAGTATCCAGATTTAAGTGAACATTTAATGAATATTCATGATAATATGAAAGATTTAATGGTACCTTTTAAAGAAAGATGGTATTATAACAAGAAGATGAAAGGATCATTCTCAATCAAATATGTACTTCCAGCATTGTTCCCTAATGAAGATAGTCTTAATTATCATAATTTAGATTTAGTACATAATGGAACTGAAGCAATGAATACATATAAAGAACTATCTAAGTTAAATGCCAAAGAGAAGATTGAAAAGAGAAAGGCATTACTAAAGTATTGTGAATTAGATACTTTCGCTATGGTTAAAATATGGGAGTTATTAAAAGACATATAAAAACTCTTATATAATAAAATATTGAGTAGGTGATTAAATGACAAACATAGTATTTATGGGAACTCCAGATTTTTCAGTCCCTGTACTTGAAGGATTAATTGAAAATTATAATGTAATAGGTGTTGTAACACAACCAGATAAAGAAGTAGGTAGAAAGAAAGAATTAACTTATTCTCCTATAAAAGAATTAGCATTAAAACATAACATAAAAGTATTACAACCAGAAAAAATAAGAAAAGAATTTGACGAAGTAATAGCATTAAAACCAGATATCATCGTAACATGTGCATATGGTCAAATAATACCAAAAGAAATACTTGATGCTCCAAAATATGGATGCATCAATGTACATGCATCACTTCTTCCAAAGTATAGAGGAGGGGCACCAATTCATAGAGCAATCTTAAATGGTGATAAGAAAACAGGTATTACTATTATGTATATGGATGTTGGTATGGATAGTGGTGATATCATTAAGCAAGAAGAAGTAGAAATAACTGATGATATGACAGTAGGAGAACTACATGATATTCTAAGTCCATTAGGTAGAGATTTACTTCTTAAAGTATTACCAACTATTTTAGATGGTACTAATGATAGAATTAAACAAAATGAAGAAGAAGTAACTCTAGCAAAGATAATAAAAAGAGAAGATGAAGTATTAGATTTTAATATGAGTACTAAAGATGTACATAACAAAATTAGAGGACTATCACCATTCCCTTGTACATATGCTCTTTTAGATGGTAAGGTAGTAAAACTATATAGATCTAAAAAAGGAACTTCTAATAAAGAAGGAACACCTGGAGAAATTATTAATATATATAAAGATGGAATAGGTGTTAAAACAAATGATGGGGAAGTAATAATAACAGAATTAAAACCAGAAGGTAAGAAAAAAATGTTAGCAAAAGATTATCTTAATGGTATAAATAAGGATGAATTAATAGGAAAAATATTTACGAAAGAGTAGTGATATTATGAATTATAATAATGATTTCAAGTTATCTGATTTATTTACAAATGAGCAGTACAAGGCTAGAACCATTCTCATTTTCTTTCTTATTATAATAATCATACTTACTGTTATGGTTAGAACAACTGATTCTAAACCAGTAAATAAAGATAAAGAAGACAATGGAAAAGAAAACCCACCAGTAGAGGAGCAAGTTACTCCAGGTGAATTCATCCATTCAAAAGAAGATGAACTTGATGAAACATCGTTATATAATAGATTCTCATTCTTAAGATTAAATAATTATGAGTTTAACTTTGTTATTAATTCAGATTCTGTAGTTAATATTAATGGAAAAAGATTTGATAATAAGATGCAAATGATGGTTCAAAGTGGAAAAGAAGCTTATGAATATCAAGTTAGAAATAATATGGTAAAAGCAAGAGTAGATGGTGAGTTTAGAAATACTGATTTACCATATGTAGTATTAAATTTCTTTGATAATGTTGAACTATATAATCTAATTAGATACAGTAATTTAGTTAATGAAGAAGATGAATATATTGATTACGATATCACAAACGAAAAATTATTAAATATTCTTCCAAGTAATATAGCTAATAACGTATATATAGAAAAAATGGAACTTAAAAACAATATAAGAGTTTACCTAACAAATAATAAAATAACTCGCATAGAAATTAACATGACAAACTTTATTTTAAAGGTGCAAGGAATAACAAAACTTGAAATTTCACTAAATTATGAAAAAATAGGCCAAGTAGATGATTTTAGCATAGAATTTTAGGCAAAATTGCAAAAAATGCTTGCAATCTTGGGAAACATATTATATACTTTAGAAGTCGGTTGAAATATTAGCCTGATTTCTCGGGCTTGTAGCTCAGGTGGTTAGAGCGCACGCCTGATAAGCGTGAGGTCGGAGGTTCAAGTCCTCCCAGGCCCACCATTATGCCTCAATAGCTCAGTCGGTTAGAGCACTTGACTGTTAATCAAGGGGTCCTAGGTTCAAGTCCTAGTTGGGGCGCCATTTTTTTGGCCAGTTGGTGAAGTGGCTTAACACACCGCCCTTTCACGGCGGCATTCATGGATT
>JAEEGL012087007.1_pt1 | contig 10933 bp, 12 predicted proteins | sample 9134231 | NCBI WGS metagenome assembly JAEEGL01 (sample SAMN16246548, study PRJNA631951) | gut metagenome | biome: gut microbiome; feature: rumen; material: fiber-attached | host: Bos | place: Iran: Karaj | collected 2018-10 | reverse complement strand
CTTTCAAGCAGTTCCCTGTTGGCCTCAGCGCTTCCTGCCCAGTCCCAGCTGTCCACATCAGGCAGCGTGATAAGTTCCTTCCAGTCATTTACATCGTCCATGATCTCGGTACCTGGGCGCACCATGGAACCTCCGACCTGTGTAGAGTACTCCCACTCGATGCCGTACATGTCGGGGCCGCCGGCTTCAGTTGCATTGTCGATGTGCTCTGCTCCGGCTACCATGCCTCTGGCAATATTGTCGGGGATGCACAGCGGGTCTATGTTCACGGTATCCATGGGGGAAGGCATCCAGCAGGGCTTCTTCTGTCTGTACAGAAGCGACATGTTCTCAGCCGCAGAGATAGGTCTGTTATACTTTCTGATCTTCCTTCGGCCCAGGTCTGTAGTTCCCAGGACCTCAAACTCTTTCTCGTCAAAAGGAATAGAAGACACTGCCTGATCCTCCCGTTTGATGAATGTATCAACTCTTTGTCATCTATCTAGAATAGTATCATATTCACAGGAATAAAAAAACCGAAGCATGTTATATTATTAGGTAGAAACAACACTGTCCGGAGCAGGAAGATGGGTCCATACACCGTATTCTTTGAAGAATATGAAAAAGCGGTTCAGGTCGAAGCAGGGACGACGCTGCTTGCAGCTGCCGCCGGCGCAGGCATAGAGATATATTCTCCGTGCTCGGGCAGAGGTATCTGCGGCAAATGCAGGGTATCCGTTGACGGAGCTGAAGTCCTTGCCTGCAGGTACACCGTGGCATCCGACATAACCGTAAAGTCATACAGAACAGATGCGGTAATGCTCGGCGACAGCGGTATGAGGGTATTTGAAACAGACGGCGCCTGCAGGCTTACTGCTGCATTCGACATAGGCACCACATCGGTGGCGGGATTCATCATGGACGGAAAGAGCGGCAGGGCTCTGGCTTCCGGAAGCCGTCTGAATCCCCAGGCATCATTCGGTTCCGACCTCATATCCCGTATACAGCAGTCCATTAAAGGCCGTTCCGGTCAGCTGCAGGATGTGATAGTCTCCTGCATCTCCGAGATGATCCTCTCACTTTCGGACTCATGTTCCGTCGATCCGTCTGATATAGGTTGCGTAGCCGTCGCAGGAAACACGGCCATGCTGCATCTGTTTATGGGGAGAGATCCGAAGCCTCTGACAGTTCCTCCTTATATGCCTCTTTCCGCATCTTCAGAAGAATTCACGAACAACGGCTGGCTTCCTGCAGCGGATGATGCGGTCATCAGGATACTGCCCTGCATCGCAGGATTCGTGGGCGGAGATACCGCCGGATGCATGCTCTCCTGCGGCTTCGACGAGGCGGAGGATACCACGTTACTGATAGATATAGGCACCAACGGCGAGATGGTCCTTGGAAACAAGGACAGATTCTGCGCCTGTTCCACTGCAGCCGGTCCTGCTTTCGAAGGCGCCGGGATAGCACATGGCATGATAGCCTCGCCCGGAGCCATAAGCCATGTCCGCGCAGTCTCAGGAAAACTTGAATGTGACGTGATCGGCGGAGGAGAAGCCCGGGGGATCTGCGGATCCGGTCTGCTGGATGCAGTCTCCTGCCTGCTGGACATCGGAGCCGTGGATGATTCGGGGAGAATGGAGCCGGACGGTTCCTCCTGCTGGACCATATCGGACGGAGTCCCTGCCTACGTCCTCAGAGACGGTGTATCCGTGACCCAGAAGGACATCCGCCAGCTGCAGCTGGCAAAAGGAGCCATACGCGCAGGCATAGAACTGCTGTGCCGCCATCTGGGCAAAAAGCCTGAAGATATCAGCAAAGTGCTGCTGGCAGGAGCCTTCGGAAACTATCTGGATCCCGCTTCTGCCTGCCGCATCGGAATGATACCCAAAGAACTGGCCGGCAGGATCGTTCCTGTGGGAAACGCGGCGGGAGACGGAGCGAGGATGTGTTCGCTCAGTGCGGCGCAGTTCGCCAGGTGTTCATCCGCCGCATCGTCCTGTGAGTTCATCGAACTGGCGTCCGTGGATGATTTTCAGGACACTTTCGTTGAAAACATGTTATTCTGATACTGCAGCGGTCACGTCCGCCGTGAGCTGCCCCGATATGAATCTACCTTACAGAACACCCGGAGGATCACAGTGAAGAATTCTCTCAAGAACCTGGCCTACGAATACATTCTCGGAAAGATAATCAGCTGCGAGTACATGCCGCTGTCATATCTTGACGCTGCACGCATATCAAGGGAACTCGGCATCAGCAGGACCCCGGTCCGTGATGCGATCGCTCAGTTGGAGAACGAAGAGCTTGTGGTAGTCACTCCCAGACGCGGGATCATGGTAGCGGATATCCCGGCTGATGAGATCAGCAACATTGCGAAAGCAAGGAGGCTGCTGGAGCCATATATTGTTTCTGTCGCATGCGAGAAGGCAGACAGAGACGCCATGCTCTCCTTCAGGGACCGGTTCTCCTCGCTGTCCGGCGACAAAGACCAGATAAAGGCCGAATATGATCTGAATCTCTATCTGACTTCCCTGACCGGAAACGAGTACATAACACAGACAATGGAGCGCGTATACACCTCAAATCTCAGGGTCCAGACCATGAAAAAGATGCCTCTGGGAGATCCTGCCGAAATAGTAGGTCTGATAGACTGCATCCTGAAGGGAGACCCGGAGGAGGCGTCTTCCGCCGTAATAAGGCTGATCTCAGCTCAGGGGATATACTGATCCTTTCCCCATATATGATCCGCGCCGCAGAGCAGATGCTCTGCGGCGTTTCTTTATCACATCATTGCAGATCAGCCGTTGCTTGCTACCATTGCTTTGCTTATGATCTGCTCAGTGGAACTCAGGTGCTGCTCCAGCGCTTCGGAAGCTGCTTCATATCTCCCCTCAAGTATGCCCTCCAGCACCTGCGCAGAGCACTCATATGAGTGTCTGTGGACCTCATAGTCCATGACTCCCGCTCCGTTCATGTAACGGCGGCTGTGCTCGTACATCTGCGACAGCAGGTCCGACAGATGGTCGTTGGAGTTCGCCGCGACCAGCTGCAGATGCATCTTGCCGTCAACAGTTTCGCATGATTCAAGATCCCCGGATTCCATGGCTGTTCTCAGCTCATCAAGAAACTGCGCCGTATCGTCTCTGGAGATCCTCATCCCGTATTGTCTTATTATGAACGGCTCGACCAGTCTTCTGATCTCAAAGATCTCCCTGAGCCCTCTGGTAGAGAGCTCGCTTATATAGATCCCTCTCTTGGGAAAGACCTTGACGAATCGGCCTTCTTCCAGTTTCTGTACTGCTTCCCTGACCGGTGTACGGCTGGTCCCGGTGATCTCCATCAGGGCGTCCTCATTAGTGAAGGAATTCGCAGTCAGTCTGCCGCTGACGATCATCTCGAGCAGCTGCCTGTAGACTTTGGTTCTTAGCGGTTCTTTCATTGCACCTCTACCTGTTCGCGGAAGTATTCTGATCCTGTCTAAATACTAACACCTGAGACGATTTTCAGACAACTGCCGGAGAACTCTCCGTTCCCCGGCAGCCGGTAAGTCAGATATCGTGAGCCTTCAAGCCCTTATGAGTTCCTTCGCCTTTTCAGCAGCGGATGCCGCGTCCTGAGAATATGCGTCCGCCCCGATGCTGTCGCAGAACTCCTGAGTAACGGGGGCTCCGCCGACCATGATCTTTATGCGGCTGCGGAATTCCTGCCTGTTGAGCAGCGCAACGGTGTCCGCCATCGCGTCCATCGTCGTTGTCAGAAGCGCCGAAAGCGCCACTATCCTGGCTTCGGGATGATCGACACATGCCTGCACGAACTGCTCTTCAGGCACATCGACGCCCAGGTCGACCACAGTGAAGCCCGCTGACTCTATCATCATGGCAACAAGGTTCTTCCCAATGTCATGGAGATCTCCCCTGACAGTTCCGATGATAACGGTGCCGAGCGCTCCGACCTCTCCGGAGGCCAGATGAGGTTTGAGCACCTCAACGCCGGACTTCATGGATTTTGCAGCCACCAGCATCTCCGGAACGAATATCTCGCCGTTCTTGAACTTTTCGCCGACAACGCCCATGGCGTTGATCATCGTGTTAAGTTCCACAACGGGATCCGTACCTTCGTCAAGTAGCTCCTGAGCTGCCTGCGCGGCTTTCTTTGCCTTTCCCTTTATTACCAGCGATTCGAGTTCTTCAAGTGTTGCCATGATCCATATTTCCTTAAAAAGTAGTATTAACGTCCTGTGATGTGAATTATACTGTCTCAGCCCCTTAAAATGGAAGAGCACTAGTCTGCCGTCATTATGTGAAAAGCTGCTGAAGCATGTTATACGCCGCGTTGCGCCATGTGTCCCATTCATGATACCCGGGGCAGGTGTAGAAGTGGATGTTGTCGTATCCCTTGCCGGCGTAGTCGTCCGCCATTGCGAGCATCAGTCCGTTCTGGGGCTCCTGCTCACCGCCGGCCACGAAGATATAGTCGAACATCTTCCGTGCTCCTTCCGGCGTGGAGAACTCTTCGGTCCTGTCATAGCCGAATCCCTTTGTTCCGAAGCCGCCGCTCAGGCTGCAGAGAGACGCAAAGACCTCAGGATGTTTCATGGCAGTGTCCACTGCCTGCATGGCGCCCATGGACAGTCCTCCGACAGCGCGCCCGTGTCTGTCAGCTATGGTGCGGAACCTTCCGTCTATGAACGGTACGCAGTCTCTGACCAGTACTTCATCGATTATGCCACTGGCCGGATTTCCGCTGCCGTCGTCAGGGAACACATAGCCGTCATTCATGACGATTATCATCTCCCGCATCTTTCCTTCGCTCAGAAGGTTGTCGGCGATGTTGTTGATCTTGCCCTGCCATACCCATCCAATCTCGGTCTCTCCGCCGCCGTGCTGCAGATAGAGCACCGGGTATCTCTTCTCCGGCTCCTCGTCGTATCTGGGCGGGGTATATACCCAGCATGCCCTGACAAGTCCCGTCACGCTGCTCTTGTACTGCACCATGCGTACCTTTCCGTGGGGCACGTCCTTGATGAGATATGCATCGGGAAGGATCCCGCCTGGCACCTCAAAGAAATTCGCCGGAGCGAATGCTCCGAAGCCGTATGGCATCAGCCTGTTTGGAGTCTTGACTCCGTCGACGTAGAAGTCGCAGTAATGGAATCCGTCTCTGATGTCATCGACCTCGCAGGACCAGTAGCCGTTTCCTTCCGGCTTAAGCTCGTATTCACCGGGCATGGAGCCGCCCCATCCTTTGACCTTTACGCTCCCTGCTTCCCCGTCGAGATAGAAATTGAAACGCAGTCTGCCTTCTCCAAGGATCTCACAGCCATGTCTCATCTGTACGAATGCACCTTTGGTGCTCCACTCATCCCTGTTGAAATTGATCTTCCTGAGAGGATCGTCAAAGAACAGCGGATGCATGTAATAGGTCTGATCGTTTATTACCTTTTCGTTCATTGCTCACTCCCCCTTCCTTATCTGAAGATCAGCTGCATGAATTCGGCCGCGGCGTGACGCCAGACATCCCATTCATGCCATCCGAAGAATGTGTTGTGCTTTATCTCGATGCCGTTTTTGGCAACATCTTCTATGAATTCCATGTTGGAGACACCTACCGGCTCCTCAGAGCCCCAGGCAGCATACAGCAGTCTGAGATCCCGGTTAAACTCTTCCCCGTTATCAAACAGGTCTCCTGTGTCGTAGCTTCCCCTCCTGCCGTCCCTGCTCAGACCGCCGGAGAACATTCCCAGGTAGGAGAACAGCGTCTTGCGGTATCCAAGTCCGGTCTTCCATGCAACCGCAGAACCCAGGGACAGTCCGGCGATAGCCCTGCTGTCCTTCTCGGGTATTGTCCTGTAACGTCTGTCGATGAAGGGCACAAGATCCTCCGCGATCTGCCTGTCGATGTCTCCGGGGATCATTCCGTAGATCTTGCCCTCTTCAAAGGCATAGCCCGTGGTCATGACTATGATCATCTTGCGCATCTTGCCCTGCGCTATGAGATTGTCCGCTATATAGTTGATCTTTCCGAGCCAGACCCAGGCAGGCTCCGATTCTCCGCCGCCGTGCTGCACATAGAACACGGGATATCTCTCATCGGTCTCATCATATCCCGCAGGCGTATATACGAAGGCCGCCTTCATCCTGCCGGTCACTGAAGAATGATATATCTCGAAGTTGACATCTCCATGGGGAACATCCTGGAGCATCCAGAACTCCGAGTCGTCACAGGGCATCTCGAAATAGTTAGCGATCCTGAAATCGCCGTATCCGATGGGGGCAAGATCGTTGACCGTCCTGACTCCGTCGACAAAGAAGTCGCAGTAATGGAATCCCGGAAGGATCCCGTCGGCAATGCAGGAGAAGAAATCGCTGTCCGGTTCCTTTGCCAGTTCGAATTCCTGGGGAAGCGAGCCTCCCCACCCTTTTACTGTGACCTTTTTTGCATCAGGAGCTCTGAAGTTGAACTGGGCCTTGCCGTAATCCAGTATCTGGACTCCTTTTCTCTCCTTTACGTATTTGATGCCGGGTATGCCGTTCTCACTGTCCACCCTGATCGGCCTCTTGCCGAGAGGATGAAAAAAGAGGATATGCTCGTCGATAGCCTGATTGCTTAGTATCTCTTCCTTGGTCATATCTTTTCTCCTTCTCTTCCCGCCGCATCCTCCGGCACGGCGGTGCGTATGCGGGATCATCAGGCGCGGATACTTCCGCGCCTATGCAGTAATTATAGTAGTTTTTGGCTGCGCAGCCAATCAGACAAGATCAACAAAAAACACGCAGCTGATCTTCTGAATCAAAGCTGCGTGCTTTCTCTTTGTTTCTGTCGTACGCCCTGGGATTGGCGGGTTTCCTCGTTGCCGGATTCAGCCCTCCCCAGTTTCTGCGCTTTCTGCTGTCCAGTTCCTTTCTGGCCTTCTTGGACATTTTCTCGTACGGGACCATTATTTTCTTATTCAATCCAATCACCTCCGGAGAAAGAATGTTACCATCTGCATACGGAAAAAGCAATACCGGAGGATCGGCAGCCACATCACCAGAAAAGGATCGCTCCGATAATGAAGCTGACCAGATTGGCTGCGAGCGTCAGAGCGAAGAGCCTGCCGCTCCTTCCCACAGCAGCGGAATAGCACAGGTACTCCGCGATGACCGCAAATGCCTCGAGCCCGGCCAGTATCAGATATTCCCATCCTGTGAAAGACAGGATGAGATTCAGCGTCAGATTGGTCAAAAGATTAACTGCCGCGCAGAGCATGATAAAATACCGGTCCCTGTACCCTGCCAGCACAAAGACACAGATCTCTATCACAACAGTCAGCGCTGCCGGCAATATCAGTCTGATATCCGTTTATCTCCTCCTTCTGATGCGTCTGATTATGAGGACCACTACGACGATGAGCACGGCAATGACCAGTGCTACAGAGAACGTACCGCCGCGGGAAGGGCTGAAGAACGGGTCCGCGATATCAGCAAACACGAACTGCCCAAGGCTGCACATCAGTACTATCACGAGGGAGAGGATCAGAAGTCTTTTACTCATTTTGTTTTTCTCCTTTTTCCAGGATTCCGATTGAATAGTATATAGCCACTGTTCCGGCAAGGAAACAGATGATAATGCAAACACGCTGCCAGACTCCTGTAAGCTTTACGATATATCCTGCAAGTGTACCCGGCCAGAGAGCCGCAGCTGCAAGGCCGAATGCAAAGCCGGGTTCTTCCGGAAGCGAACGGAACATCAGCCACAGAGTGACCGGCATGGTCAGATTTATCAGGAACTGTCCCGTCAGGGAGAGGATAAGATCTCCGCTGCAGAAGGCAGTGAACAGAGCCGCGAAGGCGATCGAACACACCGACAGTCTTCTGACATTCAGTCTGTCAGCCGCAAACCCGCCCGCAAACTTTCCGGCAAATACCGCCGCTGTCATCAGCAGTACTCCTGCAGTTCCCTTTTTCCAGCTGAATTCCGCCGCGCTTCCGGCAAAGGCTCTCACCGCAACCGCGGCGAACAGCATGAGTGCGGCAGTCATGTCAGTTTTTCCCTGTGACACGCCAGTCACGGTCCCTGAACGTTCTCCGCTGCAGTCAGGCAGGAAGATGAGCATGAGCGCTGCAGCAGCGACGCAGGCTGCGAAGATGCTACCCAGCCGCGGAAACAGTCTGCCCAGCGCCAGCCCGATGCAGCCGGGGCCGACAAACACGCCCTGGGGATATGCCCTGCCATTTGATCCCTCAAGCACGGATGTTCCTGCTGAGGTATGGAAAAAACTGTTGGCCAGCCCCATGACCACCGCTCTGGTCATTGCGCTGACCGGCATAAAGAACGCCACAGCCAGAAGCAGACATGATCCGGAAGCGATCAGACTGAGCCTGCCTCGGTTCCTGTCACAGATCATTCCGGAGGCCGGCTGCGTGGAGAACGCCAGCGTATCGTAGATGAGGAAACAGGCCAGCGCCGTGTCGCTGCCGTAAAGCGCAGATGCGCATACCGCATCCACGAGCAGATGGGCTGCCGCTCTGACGGCGAGGGACAGAGCATACTTTCTGCGCATGGCCGATCACCTCCTCTATTTATTATGTCATGATTATACTATCATTCCCTAAAAAAAACCGTTTACTATTCTGTAACGAAATGCTATGTTATGTTATCGTTTCTTTTACGGAGGAAAAACAGAATGGAGAAGATGGAGAGGCGGTACGGACTTCCCACAGCCATCGCGACCTGTGTCGGCATCGTGATCGGTTCGGGGATCTTTTTCAAGACCGAAGCTGTACTGAGAGTCACCCAGGGCAATATAATCACCGGCATAACGTCGCTGGCAATAATGGGCGTCATGCTGTTCTTCTGTTCATATGCCTTCAGCCTTCTGGCGCAGAAATACGAGAGAGTCAACGGACTCGTCGACTATGCTGAGATGACCGTTGGCCCCAGATATGCATATTTCGTCGGTTCATTCCTGACATTCATTTATACGCCGGCCATCACCGGATGCCTCGCATGGGTCACATCCATGTATCTGTGTGAGCTGCTGGGATTCGAGAATCCTGCAGCGGGTCCTGAATGCCTTGCCATTGCAGGCCTGATCATTGCTGTGGAAGCATATGTCAATGCCCTGGCTCCCAGGTTATCCGGAAAGCTTCAGGTCAGCGGGACCGTGATCAAACTGATCCCTCTTTCGCTCATGGCCGTGGTAGGCATCATCGCCGGTCTGGGAAACGGGCAGCTGGCAGAAAACCTTGCCAGGCCTGCAGTTTCAGATGCGTCAGCGATGGGAGATCTGATGGCGGCAACAGTGTCCATAGCATTCGTATATGAGGGCTGGATCCTGTCTACATCGATCAATTCAGAACTTAAGGATGCAAAGAAGAACATGCCCAAAGCTCTGATCGTCAGCGCGATCTTCATTGTAGCGATATACATAGCCTACTTCCTTGGCATCTGCGGTTCCATCTCCGTGGACGACCTCATGGCTTCATCATCCACCGCCGCGTTCATCAGGACCTTCGGAAACTTCTTCGGAAGGATCCTCAACATCTTCATCTTCATATCATGCCTTTGTACCACGCACGGCCTGATGATAGCGAACTCAAGAAACATTTATTCACTGGCTGTGAGAGGCAACGGACCTCACCACAAGGTCTTCGCCCATGTGGATCCGTCCACCAGGATGCCGATAAACTCGACACTGTTCGGAGCCATGATCAGTATGGTCTGGCTTGTATACTTCTTCGGTGCCAACGTACTGGGCAGCTGGTTCGGTGTCTTCGCGTTCGATTCATCGGAACTTCCGATCGTTAATCTTTACGCCTTTTATATACCCATCTTCTTCATGATGTACAAAGACAGGTCTTTGTCGGGATTCAACAGGATCGTTGCCCCTACGATGTCGATCATCAGCTGCATCTTCCTTATAGCCTGTGCGGTCTATACTCACGGCATAGTTAAATACCGTCAGGCAGCGGCAGCCGGAAGTTTCTCATGTCCTGTGCTGTTCTACCTTATAGTCTTTGCAGCCGTCATGATCTACTGTGCCGTATTCTACAGAGGCGGAAAGAAGAAATAGCATCCATGCCAAAAAACAGGTCCGGCTTTCTGCCGGACTTTTTTCGTGAAACCGCAGCTCACTTCATGCTATTATTTTCATAGGATCATCAGGCGTATGCCGTCATAATTCATACAAAGGAGAATCAAAATGAAGACGATCAAAGACAAGTACATCGTAGTCGGTTCGGATGCAGCCGGTTACCCCCTCAAGGAAGCCGTGAAACTCCACCTCCAGGATCTGGGCTGGCATGTGGAAGATGTCGGATGCAGCGAAGAGAACGGAATGAACGAGATGTTCCACCGCGTGGGCTTCAAGGTCGGGGCCAAGATCTCGGAAGGCGAATATGAGAAGGGTCTCGTGTTCTGCGGAACAGGCATGGGCATCCATGTAGCCGCGGGAAAATGCCCCCATGTTCAGGCCGGTGTCGTTGAGAGCGTGCCCGCAGGAAAGCGTGCAGCTGCCGCCAACAACCTCAATGTTCTTTCCATGGGTGCTCAGTACGTGTCCCCCGCAATGGCCATCGAGATCGTCGATGAGTTCCTCAGCACTCCCTTTGGCGGAGATTACGGCGAGGCATTCCTTGCGATGCACAAACTCGCGTGGGAGGAGATCGACGAATTCGATTATGAGGCGTTCAAGGCAAACGGCTTCGAGCCCATCCACAAATATGACGTGGAGTTCAAGCCGGGCGGATTCCTTCCCAAAGGAATGGTCACATATAAGCCCGTGCTGCTTCAGATGCCTGCTCCCAAAGAAGACTGATATCAGTAAACATAAATAAACATCCACCCGCCTAGCGGGTGGTTTTTCACATGCGGGCAAAGCCCTCTGTTCCTCGCACCACACGTCGAACGTGTAAGTTTGACTGCCAGCCGCGGTCCGTTACTTATTTCTTTTTCTTCTTACTGAATTCAT
>JAEEGL011958855.1_pt1 | contig 10933 bp, 7 predicted proteins | sample 9134231 | NCBI WGS metagenome assembly JAEEGL01 (sample SAMN16246548, study PRJNA631951) | gut metagenome | biome: gut microbiome; feature: rumen; material: fiber-attached | host: Bos | place: Iran: Karaj | collected 2018-10 | reverse complement strand
CGGTGGCGCAGCACAAGCCCGGCGTCATCGAGAAGGCGACGGAGCTCTATACCGCGCTGAAGGCCGTGGGCATCCGCGTGAAGATGGACGACAGCGACAACTCCCTGGGCTGGAAGTGCGCCCAGTATGAGATGAAGGGCGTGCCCCTGCGCATCGAGCTGGGGCCCCGGGACATCGAAAACGGCGTCGGCGTCGCCGTCCGCCGCGACAATTTCGAGAAGATCACTGTGAACCTCGACGAGCTGACGACACAGGTCCCGGCGCTGTTGGAGGCGGTGCAGCAGGGCCTCTATGACCGGGCCAAGCGCAACCTCGACGAGCACACCCGCGACTGCGAGACCCTTGAAGAGGTCAGGAACTTCATGGAGAACGAGGGCGGCTTCGCCCGCACCAAGTGGTGCGGCGACCTCGCCTGCGAGCTGAAAATGAAGGACGAGGCCGGCGTCTCCTCCCGCTGCATGCCCCTCCGCCAGAGCGGCACCACCGGCAAGTGCGTCTGCTGCGGCAGGGAGGCCTCTACCGACATCTTCTGGGGCGTCGCCTACTGATTTCCGGCAGGATCCGCACCATACCGCGTTGGCGCCCTTGACCATACAGGTGAGTATGCCCTGCGGGCGCCGCCTTGTCTGGCACGGATTCTGCTCGGAAATCCGGCTGGAGGCGAACCCGCACCAGGGGCGCGTCGAATCCTTAAAAACAAAAAATCAAACGATCCCCCGGTTCCCTGATGGGAGCCGGGGGATCTCTGCGTGGATGGAGGTCACTTCATGCGGTAGAGCGCGAAGTCCTCCTCGGAGGTGTAAAACTCGTCGAAATAGAGGCCGCCGATGTCGATGGCGCTGTTGCGGAAGCCGACCACAAGGCCGTCATAGCCTTTGGGTACCGAGGCGGTCCAGGTCCAGTCGATGTAGAAATAGCCGTCCCGGTTCTCATAGTCGTAGCTGTCGAAGATCGTGCATTCCGTGGGAACGCCGTTATAGATCACGGTGTGGGTCTCCATGCCGCTGTCGTCCAGGGACAGGCTGTCCTCATAGAGCCAGATGTTGTAATAGTCGTCGCTAAAGGCGCGGATCTGGTAGGTCCGGCCGTAATCCGCGTTTTTCGTAACGAGGTGCACCGTCAGGATGCGGTATTCGTAGCCGTCCACCAGAGGATAGCCGTCGGCGGACTCAAAGACGCGGTAATCGCTGACCTCCGTGGTGAAGGTCACGATGTCCTCGCTTTCGTCGGCTCTGCTCAGGGCGCAGGTTTTAAAGTCCTTCGGGCCGTGATCGTCCACATCCTCGGTGATGCCGTGCGCCTGGAAGCTCTCCTCGTTCGGGGGATTCGGGTCCGCCTTCGTCGCAGAGGGATCATAAGCGCGCCACAGCAGCGTGACAAACTCTGCGCGGGTCACGTCATCGTCCGGATAGAAGCACCAGTCGTCGTGCCGGGTGACGAGGCCGTTTTCCAGCGCCCAGTTGGCCGTATCGAAGTACCAGCTGCCCTCTTTGACGTCGACAAAGCTGCGCTGCGTGCCCGTCGGCTCGCCGTCCAGCGCGCGGGCGATAAAGGTGACCGCCTGGGCGCGGTTGAGGGTGCCCGTGGGGTGGAACTGGCCGTCGCTCGCGGTGGAGAGCAGGCCGTTTTCAAAGCCCCAGAGCACCGGCTCACGGAAATAGTCGCCGTCTTTCACGTCGGTATAGGGGCTGACCTGGAGGTTCGGCGCGGGCTTGCCGGCGGCACGCCAGATGAAGGTGATCGCCTGAGCGCGGTTGGCCTGCTGTGCCGGCTGGAACTCCGTGCCGCTGATAAGACCGTTCTCTCCGGCCCACATGACGGCGTCATAGAACCAGTCGGTCTCCTTCACGTCGCTGAAGGGGTTCTGATAGGGCGTGGGCTCCGGCGTCGGTTCCGGCGTGGGCTCCGGCGTTTCGACGGGCTTCGGAGCCAGCGTCGCCTTCGGCGCGTCGGTGGCCTTGGGCTCTTTCGTGGCGGAGGGCTTCTCTGTCGCCTCTGTCGAGGGCTTTTCGATCTTGCCGCCGCCCTTATCGTCCTTCTTGAAAAAGCCTGGCCAGACGAAGCCGCCGACGCCGACGGCAGCGACCAGCACCGCGGCGACGATGCCGATGATCAGACCCTTACCGCCGCCGCGCTTCGGCGGGGGCGTCTGAGGCGGCTGCCACTGGCCCTGGGGCGGCTGGGGCGGCTGCTGCCATTGAGGCTGCTGCTGCGGCTGGGCAGGCTGCTGCCACTGGGGCGGCTGCTGCGGCTGGGCAGGCTGCTGCGGCTGTGTCGGCTGCTGCGGAGCTGCAGATCCGGGCGCCGCCGTGACGTCGCTTCCGTCGGCGCGGCGTCCGCAATAGGCGCAGAACACATCGCCGTCGTCGATCTGTTTTCCGCACCAGGCGCAAAACTTTGCCATAATTTCATCCTCCTTGATTGCATATGGTATCGGGCAGCGCCGCCGCAAGAGCGCCCGCGGCCAGGACAAAGGCCGCGAGCTGCCAGGCAAAGCTGCCGCTGTGGATGGCAGAAAGATAATACCAGGGCGGGAGCAGCCGCTGCAGGGCTTCCAGCCCCTTCAGGTCGAAGAAGACCGGGCACAGCGCCAGCATGACCGCCATCAGGACGGGGATCAGCGCGCCGAGGCGCGGGGCGTTCCGGCAGAGCTTCCGTAGAAGCTCGCTGAACGCGGCGGCAGCGGCGCAGTAGAGGAGCATGAGCCCCAGTTCCCGCGGCAGCGCGCCCAGAAGGCCGGCAAGCCGCAGGGCAAGCAGCGCGGCGAGACCCAACGGGAGCAGCGCCGAAAAGTGACACAAAAACGGAAGGAACCGCCGCTGCGGCGCGCGCAGACGCAGGAAGACCTCGCGGCGCTCGTCGGCGCAGAAGGCCATCGCGGAGGCGAGCCCCGACAGAATCAGAAGAAGCGACAGCAGGCCGCGCACCGGGGCGACAAGATAGTCCGCGCTGCGGGTCTCACTGCCGTCCAGGTGAGAGAACACGATGATCGGGTCCTCGGCGACGGCGGTGTTGTAGTAATCCTCCAGGAGCGCTTCCGGCGTGTCCTCCGGCACGCCGAGGCGCTCGATCAGAAAGCTGCGGAACAGCGCCCGGGAGGCCTCGGGATAGAGCGCGGCGGCGAGCTGTTCCCGGGCGAGGCGGAGGAAGACGTTGTCCTCCCGCTCCACCACGAGCACAACGCCGTGGGTGCCCCGGCGGGCGACGAAGCGCTCCAGCTCTTCTTCGGCGTTGTCCCGGAAGAGCCAGGCGGCGTCCGCGTCGTCGCGGCGGAGCGCGTCCAGAGCGGCGTCCTCCGTCTCATATTCCGCGCAGCGGACCAGCGAGTCGGAATGCAGCAGCCGGTCCGAGCTGCGCCGGGCTGGCCCGCTCTCGGCGCCGCAGAAGAGAGCGACGCGGACAACGCCGCTGTCCTGCCTCGAGGCCAGGGACAGAGCGCCGGAGAGCAGCGGGACGCAGAGCAGCAGGATCCAGAAGGCGGGCCGGCGGAACAGCCGCTTCGTAAAGAGCCAGTACCAGAGAAAGAAACGGCGAAGAGCTTTCATGCCGCGCCTCCTGTTCTGCGCCAGCGGAGCGCGCGCAGCCCGGCGGAGAGCAGCAGAAGGACCGGGACCCAGGCGAGCATGCTCCAGACGCCCGCGCCGCTGTGGCGCAGCGCGCTGCCCATGCAGCGGATGGCCCTTCCGGCGGGGAGCACGGCGCCGAGGCGCTGCAGGCCGTCCGGGAAAAAGCTGTAAGGGTAAAAGCAGCCGCAGATATAGCCCTGGACCGCCGCGGCCAGGAACTGCAGGGCAATGCCGCTGAGCACCGAGGGGACCAGCTCGTAGAGAAAGAACTGCGCGGCGCCGATGCAGAGCACCAGCAGCGCCAGCATGCCGAAAAAGGCGGGGAGGGAGAGGTCCTGCAGCTCCGGGATGTTCAGCCCGCTGCGGCGCAGCAGCGGCAGCGCGATCGCGGCGGCGGCCAGCGCGCCGAGGAGCAGCAGAAGATAGAAGGCGGCAAACTCGCCCAGCGTTTGACGCACCGGGCCGAAGCCCCGGGCCCGGAGCACCGGGCCGAGCGCGGTGCATCTGCGGGCGCAGAAGGGGCTGGCGCCGATGCCGGCCAGCAGAAGAAAGGCCACCAGAATGCCGCAGAAATAGTAGCCGCCGAAGCGCAGCGTATCGGCCAGGCCGACGGTTTTCACGGAGAAGAGCTGATCGCGGGTCAGCACCATGGCGAAGTAGCGGTCCACCAGCGCGCTGTCCGCCTCATAGGGATCCACCTCCGGCAGATGTTCGGAGACATAGCGGATCAGGCCGTATTCGGCGTTCTCCGTCTCGGTCACGAGACGGGTGACCGCGGCGGCGAGCTCCGCCGTGAGCAGGGAGTCGAGACCGGAGGCGCCCTCCGGCGTGATAAAGCGGATGGGGGCCGGCTCGCCGGCATAAATGGACTCCACATAGCCGTCCGGCAGATAGAGAAAGGCGCTCAGACGGCCTTCCCGCAGGGCGCTGACCGCCTCCGCTTCGCTGAGGAAAATGAATCTCAGCTCGTCGCGGGAGACGTCGAAGGTCTCCAGCGCCTCTATGCCGACGCGGATGTAGGGATCGGCGCCGTTGCCGACCACCCCCACCAGCGCGACCTGACCGGCCTCGTCGGCGGCGCGGCCGGCGGAGAGCCCGGCCGCGACCAGACCCGCGCCGCAGGCCAGAAGGAGCAGCACCGCCAGCATGTGGGGCAGCAGGCGCAGCGCCCGCTTGCACTGCAGCAGCGCATAGACACAAAACCGTTTCATTGCCGCTCCAGCTCCTCCGCGAGGCGCCGGGCGTCGCCGTCAAAGAGGTAAGGCTCGGCCAGGCCGTCCCGGAGCATATAGCAGCGGCTGCAGAACGCCAGCTCCCGGAGATCGTGAGTGGCCAGAAGGATCAGGCCGCCCCGGATGCGAAAAGCGGAAAAGTAGTCCAGAAGACGTTCCCGCGCAGCGAGGTCCAGCGCGGCGGTGGGTTCGTCCAGAAGCAGGATCTGCGGGTCGCGGGAAATGGCGCAGCCGATGGAAAGGCGCTTGCGCATGCCGCCGGACAGCTTTCCCGCCGGGATCTTCAGAAAGTCCGGGATGCCGAGCTGGCGCAGCATGCCGTCCTCGAGGGAAGCCCGGAGAGCGGCTGCGTCATACCAGAGGCGAAGGTTGTCCAGGGCGCTCAACTCGTCGATCAGCGCCGTGCCCTGGGGGACATAGGCCACCGTCCGCTCCAACGCGGCGCGGGAGCGCAGCAGATCGCTGCCCTCCCACAGAAATTCGCCCGCCTGGGGCTTCAAAACGCCCGCAAGCACGCGCAGCAGCGTGCTTTTCCCGCTGCCATTGGCGCCGACGATGCCGATGGCTTCGCCGCGCTCCGCGTCGATGGACACGTCGCGGAGCACGCATCGTTTACCGTAGCTTTTTTTGATGGACCGCAGCTGACCCGTCATTTCGATCCCGCCCGGTCATCCCATCGCGTTTTCCAGCAGCTGATCCAAAAGATCCGCGTAGGCCTCCGGAACGCCGGCCTTCTCGAGAGAGGCGACGACCGGCTCCAGCTTATCCAGAGAAACAGCCTCCGCCCACTCGTCGGGGGCGACGCCTTTTGCGGGGGAGATCTTCTTTGCGGTGGATCGGTTGCCCTCCACCGCGATGGTGAGCAGCTTCTCACCGCCGGTGGCCAGCGTCATGGAGATAGAACCCTTGTCCTTGCCGGTGTCCATATCGAAGCGGATCGTCAGTTTATCCAGCAGGCCCCGCAGGGCTTCGGGGATCTCTTCGGACATGCTGCTCCAGAGCGAGGGCGTGGGCTTTATCTCGACGCCGCCGATGAGATAGCCGTCCTTGGCCTTTTCGGCGTCAAAGCCGTCCAGCGTGATGTCGGCGTAATACTCTCCGCCGATCTCCAGCTCCAGGGCGCCGGTCAGCTTGTCGCCGCTGCGCTTGCCGCTGCCGGAGAGCTGGAACTCGACTTCATTGTCCATGGTGCGGCGGACCATAAGACCGAACTGGCCGTTTTTCTCCGGCATCAGCAGTTCCATCTTCTGGTCGCCGGAGTCGACGACGCGGCCGTGGACCTCGCCGTTCTTGTCCAGATAAACAGTCGTGACGATGTTGTCCGTCATGTTCTTCGTGATCCGGTCGGTGTCGTTCAGAATGTCGTCGATGCCGTCGATGAACTTCTGATACGCCGCGTCGCCGTCCTCACCGGAGGCGGAGGCCATCCCGACGATAATTTTTTTGATGTCCTTGTCTTCCTTCAGCTCCGGCCCCAGCTTTTCGACGATCTTCACCATCGTCTCCGGCGTGATCGTGCTGACGAGGGCAGTATAGTCGGCGGAGACGCCCTCGGCGGTGAGCGTTTCGTCGGATTTCTCCACGTCCTCCACCAGATCCACCGCTTCCGTCAGGTATTTCCCGATGAGGCTGTTGACGGTTTTGGCGTCCGGAAGGGCGTCCATGACCGGATCCAGCTTGTCGGCGTCTTCCAGAGAGAAGCCGCCCAGCATGGAGCCGATGTCAAAGCGGGAGAGGTCGGCCTTATCGATGCCGAGCTCTTCCAGCGTTGTCTGCAGATACTTGTCGCTCAACTCCGGAACGGAGAGCCAGACGGTGCCGTCCTCCATCCGGGCGATGCCGCTGACATGGGCCAGATCGGTGCCGTTGAGCTGTACGGCGAGGCTCAGCGCGTTCAGCTCGTCCTTCTTGCTGATGTCATAGGTCAGGGCGATGCTCTTCAGCCATTTCAGATCCTCGCCGGGATTCATCGATTCCAGCTGTTCGCCGACGGCATCAAGAACCAGTTCACGGAGCTTGTCGCCGGGCTCGATCCGCAGCGAACCGCCGACGCTGATGTCGTCGGGGGTGACGTTGCTCAGAACGACGTTGTCATAAACCGTGGAGACATGGGCGGCAAGGGCGTCGGCGCTGTCCGCCTCCACCGACTGATAATATTTCTCCGGAGACGCGCTCTTCTTGAAAAAGCCGGGCCACACAAAGCCGCCGACGCCGACGGCCGCTACAAGCACAGCGGCGACGATGCCGATGACGGCGCCCTTGCCCTTGCGCTTGCCGGGCGTGCTCGGAGCGGCGTGGCTTCCGCCGCGCTGGGGCGGCTGCTGCCACTGCTGCTGCGGCGGCTGCTGGCGGGTTTGCTGCTGTTGCTGCTGCCACTGCTGCTGGATCTGCTGCCACTGGGGCTGCTGCTGGGGCCGCTGAGGCTGCTGCCACTGGGGCTGCTGCGGCGGCTGCTGGGGCTGCTGCCACTGGGGCTGCTGCGGCGGCTGCTGGGGCTGCTGCCACTGGGGTGGTTGCTGGGGCTGCTGAGGCTGCTGCCATGCGTTGGGCTGAGGCGCTGCCGGAGCGGCGACCGGAGATTCCGGGGCAGCGACCGGAGGTTCCGGCGCGGCAGACCGGACCGGCGCTGCCGGCTCAGCCGGAGCGGGCGCCTTTGCAAAGACAGTCTGCGCGCCGCAGTTGGTGCAGAATTTCGCGCCGTCTTCCAGCGTGGCGCCGCATTTTGTACAGAACATGCGTTTGTCCTCCTTCTTGGGGTTCGTGATTTGGTGGTCTCCCGGCGTGTCGCCGCCGGGAGCGGACGGTTTATTCGGCGGATTTCAATGCCTCGGCCATGTGGATGCGCCCGAGGCGGAGATACATGACGGCGTCGACGACGACGACGAAGAGGAACGTGAACAGCAGCGACCAGAGGAAGCTGGCCGGCAGGATGCGCTGCTCAAAATAGATGAGATCGACCCGGATCTGCGCCATGACGAAGCGGTGGAGCGCGCGGCCCAGCGGAAGCCCGATGAGCGCGCCCAGCGCCGTCAGCAGCAGGTTTTCCAGAAACACATAGGCCGCGGTCTCCCGGGGATAAAAGCCCAGCACCTTCACGGTGGCGATCTCCCGCGTCCGCTCCATGACGCTGATGTTGGTGAGGTTATAGAGTACGATGAAGGCCAGCGCGCCGGAAAAGACGATGACCAGCAGCACAATATAGCCCATCGCCTCCAGCATCCGATCCAGACGCGCGGCGATGTCGGCGTTGATGAGGACGGTGACGACTCCGGGAAAGTCCAGCAGGTCCGCCGCGGCCCGATGGAGATCGGCGCCCGGCGCGGCGGAGGCGAAGACGGTGCGCAGCGGAGGCGTCTCTCCCCACTGTTCCTCGAAGCTGTCCAGGGAGATGAAAATATAGTTATAGAAATAGTTGTCGGCGACGCCGGCGACCGTCAGCTCCAGATGGCGGCCGTCCTCGGCCCGAAGGGAAAAGACGTCGCCCACACGGAGGCGGAAGGTATCTGCGAGCTTGGGACAGATCAGCGCCTCGCCCGGCGCGGGAAAGGCCACGGGGTTCCCGCCGGAGTGGAGATCGACCAGGCCGTCCAGCGCCCCGTCGGCGGAGGCGACGAGGATCACATCCCGGACCGTTTCGCCGTCGTCCAGATCCATGTTGCCCTGATAGAGCGTCTGCCAGACGGAAAGGCTGCGGCCTGGCCCCTCGGCGAAGCGGCGGAGAGCGTCGGCATCCGGCGCGTCTTCAAAAACGGCGAGATAATCATAGATGGCGACCTCGTCAAACTGGGCGCTGACCACGCCGGCGACGCTGTCCCGGATGCCGTAGGCGGCGAGGAGCAGCGCCGTACAGCCCGCAACGCCGACCAGGGTCAGCAGCAGCCGCCAGGGGGAGGCGAGCAGGCTCCGGAGAGTTGCGGTCCAGATCAGGTCCGGCCGCAGACGCGAACCGGGAACGCGCCTGACCGCGATCGCCCGCCCGGCCTTCGGCGGCCGGGGACGCAGAAGCTGCGCCGGGACGCATTTCAGCTCCCGACCGACCGCAAGGGAGGTGGCGAGGCAGCTCATCGCAAGGAAGGCCAGCGTAAGAAGCACGCCCGGCACGGGATTGAAGCGCAGCAGAAGCTCGCCCTGCTGATACATGATGCCGTAGGCCAGCCAGATCACCCGGGGGACCGTGGCGGAGCCGAGGAAATAGCCCGCGATGCAGCCCAGCAGCGCCGCGGAGCCGGAATAAAGCAGATAGACGCCGCGGATCCGGCCGGGGCCGAAGCCCAGAGCCCGCAGTATGCCGATCTGACCGCGCTCCTCGTCCACCATGCGGGTCATCGTGGTGACGCATACCAGCGCGGCGACCAGAAAGAAGAAAACGGGGAAGACGCGGGCGATGCCCGCGACGATCGCCGCGTCGCTTTCAAAGCTCGCAAAGCCCGTGTTGCTGTTGCGGCTGAGGAGCCAGGCGCGCTGCGCGCCTTCGCCGAGAGTCTCTTCGGCATACCGGACGAGACGCCGCTGGGTCAGACGCAGGATGCGCGCGTATGTGTCGGAGTAGATCGGGGCGTCCGTCTCCAGGGAAAGGAATAGGTCGGTGTCGTCAAGGGCGGCGAAGCCCTCCCGGGGAATGAACAGAAAAGCGCGGACGGTGCCGCTGCCCAGCGCGGAGGCGCCGCGCTCGTGGTTGATGTAGATCGGGCTGGCGCCGATACCGACGATGGTGTAGGTATCGCAGGCGAATTTGTCCCGGGTCGCGGGGTCGTTTTTATCGGAAATGCGGATCTGGGATCCGATGTCCGCGGCGCTGAACAGCTTGGAGTCGGCAAGACACTCGTCAGGCGCTTCCGGCAGCCGCCCGGCGCGGACCGTCAGCAGATTCAGGGTCCGGGTCACGGAGTGGACCCGCAGCACCTCGTCATAGCCGAGGGCGGAGTCCGCCAGCACGTCCGCCTCCGCCGCGGCCTCCACGGCCCGGACGCCCCGGACCGCCTCCGCGCCCTCGATCAGGGTCCGGTCAAAGCCGTCGGGAAGCACGACGCGCCAGTCGTAGAACACGCTGTCCTTCACATAGCGGCGCATGGTGCTGATCATGGCGGGACTGGTCTGGAGCAGCCCGGCGAGAAAGCCGACGCCCAGGGCGATGATGGCGAAGATCGCGAGCCAGCGCCCCAGTGAGCTGCGGATGGACCGAAATACCAGGCGGATCATGGGTTTACCACTCGATCTCGGAGACGGGACGTACGTCGCCGTTCCTGCGGACATAGTCCACCCTGCCGCTCCGAAGGGCGACCACGCGGTCGGCCATGGCGGTCAGAGCGGAGTTGTGGGTGATGATGACGACGGTCATGCCGACGCTGCGGGCGGTGTCCTGCAGCAGCTGCAGGATCTGCTTTCCCGTGACATAGTCCAGCGCCCCCGTCGGCTCGTCGCAGAGCAGGAGCTTGGGGTTCTTTGCCAGCGCCCGGGCAATGGCCACACGCTGCTGTTCGCCGCCGGAGAGCTGGGCGGGGAAATTATGCGCCCGGTCCGCGAGCCCCACCGCCTCCAGAACGCCCATCGGCTCCAACGGCGTCCGGCTCAGCCGCGCCGCGATCTCGACATTTTCCAGAGCGGTCAGGTTCGGGATCAGATTGTAGAACTGAAAGACAAAGCCCACGTCGTGCCGCCGGTATTCCGTTAGACGGCGGCCCGTCCAGGCCGAGACGGTCTCGCCGTCCAGGCTGACCGAGCCCGCGCTCAGGGAGTCCATGCCGCCGAGGATGTTCAGCAGCGTGGTCTTTCCCGCGCCGGAGGCCCCGACGATCACGCAGATCTCGCCGCGCTCGATGGAAAAGCTCACGTCGCGCAGCGCCTCGATGCGAACCTCGCCCATCGGGTATATCTTATCCACATGTTGGAATTCTACAAATGCCATGACACGCTCCACGCAGACATTTATTCAGTATTCAGTATAACATATACGCCTGTTCTTGGCAATTGACTTCTGCGGCAAGCGTGACAGAATCCGGCAAGAATCTGCGGGCTGCGGAAACTTTTTTCAAAATCCACTTGACAGCGCGGGCGGAAGGGTGTATCTTGACTGTACCAACTGTACTAACTGTGCTAATACAGATAGGCATAAAGAGGTGAGGGAATGTTTGCGAT
>JAEEGL011618501.1_pt1 | contig 10933 bp, 6 predicted proteins | sample 9134231 | NCBI WGS metagenome assembly JAEEGL01 (sample SAMN16246548, study PRJNA631951) | gut metagenome | biome: gut microbiome; feature: rumen; material: fiber-attached | host: Bos | place: Iran: Karaj | collected 2018-10 | reverse complement strand
TTTCCCGAATTGAGAACAAAGGCACCGATATCATTTAGCATTTCTTCCTTAAGTCCCAAAGGTTCAAGGTACTGTATGAGCGATGGATCACCCAGTCCTTCGAAGCCCGGAGCAACCGAACAGAAGATAACGAGATTGCTGTTGTTTAGAAGGTCAAGATATTTCCCGTTTGCACCTTCGTTAGCGGCATTTCTTATATTAAAGCTTAAAGTATCCTGCCGCTGGAACAGTGCTTCTGCATCCCAGGAAGAGTATTTCGGGTCGCCCCGGTGATCGGACAGACCGTAATTATCCTTGAGATATTGTCCGAAATATCTTGTGAATTTCTCGTTCCCTGCTCTGTTAAGGTGCAGGATCTCGGCAATATCCGTCTGAAAATCAAGGCCCATTTCATCATATAAAAGGTTGAAGTCTATATAAGGAACTCCGTATTCATCAGCTATATCAAAGATGGTATTGAACTTGGCCTGCTCTTCGGGAGTGACAACAAAAGGTGATGACATGAGAAGAAGAGGGATACCCTTTCCCTGTACGTATTCTATTATTTTTCTTAAATACGTGATCTCTTTTTCGGTCAGTTCACCCCGTTCCGTAACTCCGCTGATATCGGGCGTATCAAAAGGAACAACCGTCTCACGAGCGTCAAAGCCCTTGAAACGTGCGGTATCATCATAGTCCCTGAAATCCAGTTCGCTCAGCTCGGCATATCTTGCATGCATGGAATTAAACGGCACAAGCAGACGTTTGCAGGAATCTTTCAGTGCGCTTATCTTTATCGCATCTATCCTGTTTTTGTTGTGTTTGATCCCGTATGTGTTTGTAATGAGCCAGTTCTCGGGCTGGTAATCTGTCGGCCGGACTCCGGGTGTTGTTATATCAAGGATAACAACCTTGGGTGTCTGTGTCTTAAGTCCTTCGATGATGTAATGATAGCTGTTCCAGAAGGGCTGCTCGGCAGCTGCAAGATCGAAGCCCGAAATCCCGTATTCATCCCAGAGTATACCCGTATTTACGTGGCAGAAGATATGCGAGCTTCCCACAAAAAGCGCATCAACCGTTCCTTCGGGCTGCCTGTAATAAGCCTTCATCTGCTCGATACCATCTTCTGATTTTAGCAGAAGGATCCTGTCGAGGAATAATAAGATCAAGCCGAATACGATAAGAACGCTTACCAACCGGGCAATATTCTTAATGCGACCGGAGGAGGCATTGTTTTTGACAGCAGCTTCGCTTGTTCCGGCATTGTTTGTAATTGTATTGTCTGTGTTTTCCTTCATTTGTTATACCTGTATTTTAAGAATTCGTCATAAGGGGTACCGCTTGCGGTGGATTCCTTATGACATTACCTGTTCTGAACAGTTACATCTGCTTTTACACTGCCATCAGAACCTTCCGTATATGAAATCGGATGCATCAAATCCCGAACCGTAATAACCCCAGCAGATGACCATTATGAACAGAACTGCAAATAAGAGCAGGCGGAAGAGGAAATTCTGCTTCATTATAAGTGCTCTTACGACGTTCATCTGCGGGCATCCGTACTCATCACCTTCTGTTCCGATGCCACCCCCGCCATGCTGCAGGATCTCCACAACAAGAAGGATGAGCATTGAGAACATGAGGATATGAAATTCACCTTCATTAATACCCAGATTGTACAGCGACATGTCAAAGAATATCCATGGGTTAAAGATCGATAAGGCTGTTTTCCACATGGTGAAGCCCCGTCTTAATGTCTCGGCCCTGAAAAAGGAGAGACCGAAGATAAACAGCAGGAAGGTGCGCACCCTCATAAACAGGGTATAGCTGAAAGTTTCGGTATTGATGTGCAGCTTCTTTATCAGCAATTTAAAGAATGGTTGACATAACTCTGATATGATTATAACTATTCCCATATACACACCGACGCCAAAGATGTAATTAAACCCGCCTCCGTGCCACAGACCTATCAGGAACCATGAAATGAGCAGTGCAAGGAACTGGGGAATATTGTATTTCTTCTCATAGCCCTTACCGAGCTTCTTTTTACAGAACTTGCGCAGCTTCCTGAAGGCTTCCGTCTGCATTACCGCGTAGAATACATAGGATCTCAGCCATTCACCGAGAGTTATATGCCAGCGGCGCCAGAATTCCGCAAGCGACACTGAATAAAAGGGATTGTTGAAGTTCTCCGGAAGGTTGATGCCAAGTATCTGTGAGAAACCGAGTACAATATCCATGAGCCCGGAGAAATCGGTATACAGCTGAAAGGCGAAGCAGGCTGCGGCAAAGGGGATATAGAAACCGGGATACAGTTCATAGTATTCATATATCTCATTCACGATGACCGCAAGACGTTCGGATATTACAAGCTTCTTGAACATACCCCACAGTACACGCTCAAGGCCGCTTATAAAGCGGTCATATGAAAAATCATGCTTTGAATCCCACAGGCGTGTGCTTATCTGTTCATACTGGACTATGGGACCGGAGGTCATGAGCGGAAAATACGAGGAGAACAGTGCGAACTTTCCGGCATTGCGCTGCAACTCGATCCTGCCCCAGTAAACATCCGTAATGTATCCCATCACGATAAGAGAGAAATAGGATATCCTCGGAGGGCATATTTCTTCGGTAATATACATGATACGTGCGGCAAGATCGTAGTTTATCTCATGTTTAAACAATCCCGCCGCCCATTCAAAAATGTCAAGGAAAAAGCCCGTGTATTTGAGCCCCATTAGTATTGCGGCGTCAAATATGATGATTGTACGGAACACAGCCTTCGGATGCTTTGAACCGTCCGTTATATTAAGTGAAGCAATGAAATTGACAGTAAGGAAAACAAGAAAGACGCATGCCTGCAGAGGGGTTGCATTTAAATAGTAGAATACACCTCCCGCAATAAGCAGCCATACCCATTGAAGCCTGCCCGGAAGCAGGTAATACACGATCATGACGATCAGAAAAAATATAAAAAAGTCCAAAGAAATTAATGACATTGATTTCCCCTTGATTAAAAATTAAAGACCGGCAAGCATTTTCAGAAATTCTATAGCATGATCGGTACGCTGACTGGTTGCTGTTATTGTAAATACAGGCCGTTTACCGGACTGAAGCTGTGTTGTGAACGCCCCTGTTCCCCCAAGTGTGTTCAGGTATTCGGATCTGTCAAGATATACACCTGCGAGATATTCCTCAACAGGCTTATGTTCTCCGTTTTCATCCTCTTCATACACTGTGGTGTAATACGGTTCGCAGCCCTTCTTTTCAAGCTCTTCCTTAAGGTCGTCCGTTAATACGCCGCTGAGGTCCATATGAGCCCCTATGGCACCGTACTCATCCGTAATGGTGTCCGGAGCGATCACCACATCCAGATCTCCGGCAGCGTACATCGCCATCACCTTCTGGATGTTGGCGGTAGTCATCTGGTCATAACTGTCTTCCGATATTATTATCCCTGTATCTATTGCAAGATTGTAGGTGTCCGTATCCACGCCGGAATACCGGATGTAGTCGTCCTTGAAGTAATTGTCCGCACTGTAGGCAACATCCGAATTGATGATTATCGCATCAAGATACAGGGGGCGTTTGTTGATCCTGTAATCATGTACAAAGGTGATGATGAAGATGATCACCGCGATCGTTACTATTATATGTATCTTGTAATAGTCCCAGATATATGCTGCCTTTTTCCTGAAGGCCATGTCCTTCAGCTTGATGTTTTCCTGTCGTATCTCGTCTTTCAGAGCCATCTGATATTTCCGTCCCCGGCTTTATGTTTTATCATGTATTGTCCCCTGCACGGAGGCCGGTGGTCAACACAACAGATATAGTGTAAAAGAAATAGCTTTTTCTGTCAAATTATGCTACACTACTAATCAGTATTGTTAACAAGCATTATGGTAATGTCAGGAGATAACAGATGAACGATTCATATGTTGAATGCATGGTTGCAAGGAAAAATTCCCCGGCAATGGGACTTCTGAAATACATTATATATATTTTGACAGGTGTGTCTGCAATCGGGTTTATAGGTGGATATCTTATCTTTCTTGTACCACTAGTCATATTTGGTCTTCTTTCGTTTCTTGTTGTTCCGGGCTTTGAGCTTGAATATGAATATCTGTATCTTGATAAGGAACTGACTATCGACAAGATCATGAGCAAGCAGAAGCGCAAGAAGGTAAGGGACATCGACCTGTCCAAGATGGAGTACATCTGTCCCATCAATTCGCATCAGCTTGACCCGTATAAATCGAGGAATCTGAAGGTTTCGGACTATTCTTCAAAGGAAGAGAACGCCAGGGTCTGGGTTATAGTATACAAGGACCAGAGCGGTGACGAACTGATAGGGATCGAACCCAACGAGGAGCTGCTTAAGGCAATTAAGACGGTTTATCCCAGAAAAGTTGTAGAGTATTGACAACAAAAGTCATATTAATATATATTAGAGAGAATATCAAAAATTTAAGAAACGGAGGTAAAGAAAGATGGGTCAGATAGTTTCGGAAGGAATTACTTTTGATGATGTTCTGTTGGTTCCGGGGTATTCAAATGTCATAGGAAACCAAGTGGATGTTTCAACCTGCCTTACTCAGCAGATCAGGCTTAACATTCCGATGATGAGCGCCGGAATGGATACCGTTACCGAGCACAGGATGGCAATTGCCATGGCCAGGCAGGGAGGTATAGGTATTATCCACAAAAACATGACCATCGAGGAACAGGCCGATGAGGTTGATAAGGTCAAACGTTCCGAGAACGGAGTTATAACCGATCCATTTTCATTATCACCTGAGCATACACTTAAGGATGCCGATGACCTGATGGCCAAGTTCAGGATTTCGGGCGTTCCGATCACGGAAGGCAGGAAGCTCGTCGGTATCATCACCAATCGCGATCTTAAGTTCGAGACTGATTTCACCAAGAAAATAAAAGAATGCATGACCTCCGAGGGACTGATAACAGCCCCTGAGGGAATTACACTTGACGAAGCCAAGAGTATACTGGCCAAGGCACGTAAGGAGAAGCTGCCTCTGGTTGACAAGGATTTCAACCTGAAGGGTCTTATTACGATAAAGGATATCGAGAAACAGATAAAGTATCCGCTTTCCGCCAAGGATGAACAGGGACGTCTGCTGTGCGGCGCAGGTGTCGGTATCACCGCCAACGTGCTTGAAAGGGTTGAAGCGCTTATTAAGGCCAAGGTTGATGTGGTGGTACTTGATTCGGCTCACGGTCATTCGGAGAACGTGTTAAGATGTGCAAGGATGATCAAGGATGCTTATCCCGATCTTCAGCTGATCGGCGGTAATGTTGCTACTGCCGAGGGTACAAGGGCACTTATAGATGCAGGCGTGGATGCCGTAAAGGTCGGTATCGGACCCGGTTCGATATGTACGACACGTATTGTTGCCGGTATCGGTGTTCCGCAGATCACGGCGGTAATGAACTGCTACGAAGAGGCAAAGAAGTCGGGAATACCCATCATTGCGGACGGCGGTATCAAGTATTCGGGAGATATGACCAAGGCTATAGCGGCAGGCGCCAATGTATGTATGATGGGAAGTATCTTCGCAGGATGTGATGAGAGTCCCGGAACGTTCGAACTGTTCCAGGGAAGGAAATATAAGGTTTATCGTGGAATGGGTTCTATTTCCGCCATGGAGAACGGAAGCAAGGACCGCTATTTCCAGAGCGATGCCAAGAAGCTGGTACCCGAAGGAGTGGAAGGACGGGTGGCCTATAAGGGACTTGTTGAAGACACTGTATTCCAGCTTATCGGCGGACTGCGTTCGGGTATGGGTTACTGCGGATGTCCCACTATTGAGGATCTTAAGGAGAAGGGCAGGTTTGTTAAGATATCTGCCGCAGCACTGAAGGAGAGTCATCCGCATGACATTCATATAACCAAGGAAGCACCGAACTACTCGGTTGAGGAATAACCGGATAATACAGAAAAGTTACAGAAGAACACAGGAGATTCACGGCAACACATGATACGCTACATCATGAGGGAGCTTGACAGGGCAGTACGCCGTAAGCAGGCTTATGTTTATTTCGGCAGTATATTTTTGCTCTGTATACTGGCTAATATTGCGGTGGTAGCCTTCCGTACCATATACGGTACGAATGAGGGAACCTACGCATACAATATAATGGAATACGCGGCATGGTCCTTTATCATTCCATATTTGAGCTGTATAATCATAGCACATATGGTCATAGGTAAGGATTATCCGGATCCGCACATCAGAGATGGCATTACGAGCGGTCTGAACAGAATTCAGATTTATCTGTGCAATCTTGCGGCAAGCATATCGCTGGCCTTTGTTTTCCTGGTGATCACATTTGTGGTGCTGGTCGCATCCACGGCGGTCTTCCATATGGGTGACAATACTCTGACGAAGGAAGCAATCAGAACTTTTACCGGTAAAATGGTGCTTGCAATGCCTCTTTTTCTGGCAGGAATATGCTTCGGAAACATGTTCCTCTTCATATTTAAGGACAGACGTAAGGCTTATGCCGGTTATTACATACTTACATTTGTAATACCGAGGACGATCATGCTTCTCGCAAAAGAACCGCCGGGATTTATCCTGTGTAAGTTTTTGAGAAAGTATACAATATCACAGTGCTTTACTTTGATACCATATCCGTCAAGTCCCGACAGAAGTGTTCCGTTTATCGTGGCACTGGGCTTGATCTATGCTGTAGTATCAACGGTGATCGGAATAGCCGGATACAACAGGAAAGACACTAAAAAAGTAATACAGGGAAATCATGATGATTGAAACGGGGATGAACACGAGGGCTACTCTGGCTCACAAGGTGGATATTGATATAGAGTGGATTCAGACACTTCAGGACATTTATGCGGATCTAGCGCATGTTTTCATGTTTATGCTGAATGATGAGGGCAGACAGATTACACGTATGTCAGGAGATGTTGTTGAGAGGGAACGTATTGCGTCGGCACTGTCGGAGAGACAGGTCGGGGATATTTATGACCGTCTCATGAATTCCGGTGCAGAGGATCAGATCGTTGAAGATACCGTGTATTCAAACATGAAGGTTGCGGGCATAGCAGTTAAGGTTGAAGGTATATCTGCAATAAGCTTTATCGTATGTGCCGTTATCGATGGCATCAGGGATGAGAATTCGCTCATCAACTTCCAGACCAGGATAAAAGAAGAGAATTTCGGAAAAATCGTTGATTTCATCCGGATGTTAGCCACAAGGCTATACAACGCCACTTATTTAAGGGCGGATGCGCTGGCTGAATCGGTGAAGAGCAAATCGGCTGAACTCCAGATGCTTCATGAGCTGCGCAAGTCTGAGTTCATGACGGAAATAGTATCTTTGCTCGACAGTGACGAATCCTTTGACGCAATCTGTACACAGATGGTTAAGCATGTCGGTAATTTCGCGGATATAGCGCATGCCTACGTTCTGCGCCCGGCTGCAAGCGGAGTCGGAGTGGATGTGCTGGGTGAATTCATCAAGGAAGGCCACAAAACCCTGCACGGTATCGCCAGGGTTGATGATGTTCTTAATTACATGAAGATCGTAGGGGACAAGCCCACTGTTGTATCATATAAAACCGTACTCGAAGGAGGGACGCGGGAATGGATGACATCCATCGGACTTACCTCGTGTGTCGCACTTCCGATATTTACGTCCAAGCCTAACAGGCAGGTGGCCATGTATATAGTGTTTGCCGATGACGCTCCGGGAAGGATGTGGGACAGGGATGAAATCAAGCTGTTCGGAGATGCCGAGAGGATAATCCAGAGCATACTTGAGAAACGTGTTCAGAAGAACTCGCTGGCAAGCTCCTACAAATCACTTGAATCCATACTTGACAATGTAGGTACGGCTATTTATGTGCGGGATATCGAATCGGGACAGATACTGTTTACGAACCGTCTGTTCAAGAATTCTTTCACAAATGAAATACATGACGGTACCATTGAGCGTCTGTTTGAAAAGGATCAGGGATACAACGCGGGTCCGGTTAACTGCGAAGTGGAATATGAGGCTAAGAGACGCTGGTACGATCTTAATACGACTTATATAAGGTGGGTGGACGGACGAAGGGTTCTCCTCTGCTCCATTTTTGATATAACAGAGAAGAAGCTGTATCAGCAGAAGATAGAACAGCAGGCCAACAATGATTTCCTGACGGGTCTCTACAACAGGATGAGCTGTGAAAGGGATCTTTCGAAGTTCATAGATGAGGCCAAGCAGGCAAACAGCAAGGGAGCATTGCTGTATCTGGATCTGGATGATTTCAAGCATATCAACGACGGCCTCGGACATCAGTACGGTGACGTACTTCTTAAAGCGATATCGCACTGCCTGTCAAGGATCGATGGCGTGGAGAACAGCTGCTACCGTATGGGCGGTGATGAGTTTATCATCATCGTACCTCATACCAGTATGCCGAGGTTTGATGAGATCATCGAGGAAATAAGGATAGTATTCAACAAGCCCTGGTTCCTTAAAGGTGCTGATTATTACTGCACGACCAGTATGGGTATAGTTACGTTTCCCGATGAGGGCGATTCGGTCCAGGATGTCATCAAGAAGGCCGATATTGCCATGTATGAGGCCAAGAGGAGCGGTAAAAACAGAACCGCATACTACAGTGACGGTAAGGATTCCGATTCGAGCAGGCGTCTTGATATGGAAAAGAGCATGCGCCATGCGACATCAGCCGACTACAAGGAGTTCGAGGTATATTACCAGCCTATCATCGATACACATAAAGGAGATATCTGCACGGGAGCGGAGGCTCTTATCAGATGGAATTCAAGTGAGCTCGGGTTTGTATCACCCGGTGATTTCATTCCGCTTGCCGAATATCTGGGCCTTATCAATCCGATCGGTAATTATGTGCTCAGGGAGGCGTGCCTTGCCTGCAAACACTGGAACGAGAGCGGACATCCGTATTACAAGGTCAATGTTAATCTATCCGTAGTACAGCTCCTTCAGAATGATGTTGTTGAAACGATCGAGAATATAATCAAAGAGACGGGGATCAATCCCAGGAACCTTACACTTGAGGTTACAGAGAGTCTGGCAATAAACGATATGGACCGTATGAAACGCATCTTAAGCAGCATCAAGAAGCTGGGCGTGAGGATAGCACTTGATGATTTCGGGACCGGTTATTCATCCCTGAGTCATATAAGGGAGATACCTCTTGACGTTATCAAGGTTGACCAAAGCTTTGTCAAGGATCTTGCGGTTGACCAGTATGCGCAGGCCTTCGTCAGGATGGTCGGAGAGCTGGCGGATGCACTTGGCGTCAAGATCTGTGTGGAGGGTATAGAGACAGAGGAACAGCTGCGTGTGCTTGATGATATGAACATAAGGCTTATACAGGGCTTCTATTTTGATAAGCCCATGAGAAGATATGTTTTTGAAGAGAAATATGTCACAGGATGTCCGGACAATATGGATGTCCCGGATGACTTTTTTGATCCGTTACAGGAACTGACGGATGAAGACAGGAGTATACTGTATTGAAGCACTAAATCTAGTAACAAACAGGCGGAAATCCACAATATTAGGCGGTTGCATATTTTTTTATGATATGTTAACTTATAATGGGTTTGACTTTTTTGGTCAAAATCAAATCTGAATGAGGTATTGGTGGGATGAATCCGAAATTTTTTGACGTTAAAAAACAGAAACAGGATGCCATAGTCAACGCTGCGATCAAGGTATTTGCCGAGAATGGATACAGGAAGGCAAGTACTGATGTTATTGTAAAAGAAGCGGGGATTTCGAAGGGCCTCCTGTTTCATTATTTTGAGAGTAAAATAGGCGTATATGAGTTCGTTTATGATTACAGCATCAAATATGTAATGCTCGAGCTTACGCAGACGATCAACAGGAAGGAGACTGATTTCTTTGCCATCCAGGGAATGATCGAGCTGACCAAGCTCCGTGTCATGAAGAGCTATCCGTATATGCAGCAGTTCTTAAGCTCGGTAAAGTATGAGACACATCCTGATGCTCTTAAGGTTTTGGAGGCGTCAGAGAATACCATTGATTCGGCATATGATGATGTATATAGGAGAGCGGATATTTCCAAGTTTCGTAAGCCGGTCGATCTTAAGAAGATAGTAAAGATGATCGGCTGGATGTCCGACGGCTTTGTAAAGGATAAATTCAGGGACGGAACTCCCGATATGGATCAGATGAATTCCGAGTTCGCAAGCTATCTCGTAATGCTGAGAGACCACTTCTACAGGAGCGATATCCAGGAAACAGCGCTTGTTATGGATGAGCCGGTTGCTGAGAACAATATCTCCGTTATGGATGCAATTAAAAACGGAGTTACGGATTTCGCGATACCGTCCGATCCTGAACCGGTATTACCTTTTATGGCTGCTGCTCCGCAAAAAGGATTTATTCCGGGTACCGAGCTTAGCTTCGAGGAGAGGCTTGCACTCGGTAAGCAGTCCGTATATGGGCAACCTCTGCAGGCAAAAAAGGCTGCTGAAGATAAGGAAAAGAAGGTAAAGGCGATAGAGCAGGCTCTTGCGGATTCGAAAGCTGCAAGAGAGGAAGCGGAAAAAGTAAAAGCTTCGGAGGAACCTGCTGAAGAAGTATTCAGGCAGGCTGCGGTTGAAACAGATACGGCCGAAGAAATTGAAGTAAATAATACAGTTGTGGAAGAAACGCCTGAGAGCGTGGCAGAAGACGAGGCTGCAAGAGAAGCCGCAAGGATCAAAGCGGAAGAAGAGGCAGCAAGAGCCAGGGCGGAAGAAGAGGCAGCAATAGAAGCTGCGAGGATCAAAGCGGAGGAAGAGGCAGCAAGAGCCAGGGCGGAAGAAGAGGCAGCAATAGAAGCTGCGAGGATCAAAGCGGAGGAAGAAGCAGCAAGAGCCAGGGCGGAAGAAGAGGCAGCAATAGAAGCTGCGAGGATCAAAGCGGA
>JAEEGL011611446.1_pt1 | contig 10933 bp, 6 predicted proteins | sample 9134231 | NCBI WGS metagenome assembly JAEEGL01 (sample SAMN16246548, study PRJNA631951) | gut metagenome | biome: gut microbiome; feature: rumen; material: fiber-attached | host: Bos | place: Iran: Karaj | collected 2018-10 | reverse complement strand
TTCGGCACGACCGAGTACTTCCATCAGCTGAACGAAGTCCAGAAGATGGTCTGGGCGGACCGCGGCGAATATATGGGCGACACCCGTTTCATCGAAGTCCCGCTGAAGGGCATCATGGATAAAGAATACGCGGCCGACCTGGCGAAGCACGTCGATATGACCAAGGCCCAGGATTTCACATTCGGCGATCCGAAGGTTTACATGACGGAAAGCCAGAATACGACGAACTTCGTCGTGGCAGATAAAGCCGGCAACATGGTCGCGCTGACGCATACCATTAATTCCGTCTGGGGCAGCCAGATCTACGTCAAGGGCGGCTATTTCCTGAATAACCAGCTGGGCGACTTCGTGGTCGGCAACGGTTACGCGAACAGCCTCGAACCCGGCAAGGCTCCGCTTTCCAGCATGAGCCCGACCGTGGTTCTGGATCCGGAAGGCAAACCGTTTATGACCCTCGGCGCGCCGGGCGGCTTCATGATTTTCCAGAGCGTTGCGCAGGTCATCATCAACGCGATCGACTACGGCATGGACATTGACAAGGCGCAGAACTCCAAGCGTATCGCAGCTTACGGCAGCATGCTGATGTACGGCCTGGATGACTTCACGGACGAAGAAGAGATCCAGAAACTGATCGATCTCGGCCACGAATCCACCAGGGCTTACAAGGAGATCGGCTGGCCCGCGGGCATCATGTTCCTGGAAGACGGAACCATGGCCGGCAGCGCGGAAGCGACCGGATCCCTCGGCAAGTTCAGTGACGGCTGCGCGGTCGGTTTCTGATGATTTCAGGCGGTTTAAGACACCGCTTCATCCCGCATTGCCTGCTGTAACAATTGATCATCACTGAAATATTTTCAGCCGTCTGTCCGGGTAACCCGGCAGGCGGCTGATTATTGTTATGGGAATCCGGATCTTTCAATATCTAGCGTCTGCTGCCGGCCGGACCATTGATATATTGTGCTTTCCCGGGTATATTTAATGACATATCGGAATGAACAGCGCTTCTTTATTTATGAAATCGGAATTCACAGTATGAGAGATATGGAAAGCCGGATCGGGAAGACAAACGCCTATCATCAGAAAAGAATAGAACGTCTGCGCGAATCGGAAGAGAGGCGGAGCGGGTATGTGCAGAAAAACGACGAATACGTCTCCCGCATCCGCGAATGGAATGACGGAATGCTTGACAGGCACCGGGAAAAGGTCGACGAACGGATTGCCAGGAGACGTCAGAAGATTGAGGACCGCTATATCCGGGAGGACGCAGATAAGAAACTGAAATTCGTTGCGGTCACCAGGAAGACAGACGAGTGGATCGAAGACGCCCGCGAACGCCAGGATGAGCGTATTGACAGACGCCGTGAAAGAGTGCGCGGCATGCGGGAGAGGCATGAGGAAGAAGTCCGGCAGGCGTATGAGGACGAGAGAATCCGGGAAACGAACCGGATGAAGAGGGAGACTTCGGAACTGGAGAAAGGCCGGATTCCAAAACGCTGGATTTTCAGCGGCCTGAGCTTTCTGGCTGTGCTCCTGATTTTTCTGTCCGTGGAATTTATTCTTCCCGGTTCTTTCCTGAAGAGAAAGGAAATTATTGACGACAGCCGCTCCGGCGCCGAACTGATCCCGGTGAGTGAACTGACAGGGCAGGAAAAACCCGTGGAAAAAGGGTATGACCGCCTGGTCAATATCACTCAGGAGCAGTATATCTGGAATACCCTGCTGGAATACTTCGGCGGCAACAAAACCGCAACGCTCGGGGTCATGTGCAACCTGAAGGTGGAATCCCACTTCAGCGCTTCCTGTCTGGAAGATTACAACAATGAGTTCTGGGGCGTGAACGATGAGACCTATACGGATAAAGTCAACCGCCGAACCATCGACCGGAAAGATTTCCTGGAATCCCGGTACAACGGTATCACCAACGGATATCTGAACGGCGAACGCATGTGGGTCAACCGGGACGGCGGGTACGGTTTCGCGCAGTATACGGCTTACGATAAAAAAGAAGATCTGTACAAGTATGCCGACGCCTGGTTCTCACCCGGCGGACGCGGCGAGAATTACCTGTTCAATATAGCCGACCCGAAAATGCAGACAAATTATCTGATCCGGATTCTGGAGTCGGATGAATACAGGGGAATGACCAATATGATCAGAAAAGCGGAGAGTGTCGTGGACGCCTGTTATTACTGGCTGAAGGTCTATGAAATTCCCTACGATCCGTATTGCGACAATTATTACACCCTGGCCTTCGAACGGGCGGAAGCTGCGGAGGAGATCCGGAGAAACTGCGATCCTGATTACCGGGCCGCAGAACAGCAGCAGGATACCGCGGAGGGTGAGGAAAACCGGCAGGACAGCCCGGAGGCAGGCGTATGAAAAAGACTCACGAAGGCCGGGTGATAAGTCTCGGCAGAAAACGGCCGACAGCGGTGATTATCCTCCTTGCAGCCCTGGTTATTGCCGTGGCGGTATGGGCGGCGGCCCGGATGAGAAGGGAAAGCAGTCCGGAGAGCCTTTCGGAATTCAATAATCCGAAATATACGGTCGGCGTCGTAAACGGATATATTTTCGGGGAGGCCGTGGAACGGGATCTTCCCCTGGCGCAGGTCCGCGCGTTTGAAAGCAGGGAAGAAGCTTACCGGGCGCTTTATTCCGGTGCCGTCGACGGGGTGGCGGACGACGAAGCCATTATCCGCTCGATCCTGCGGTCCAACGAGCTGTTCGTACTGCTGGACGGGTATCTTGAGCCTTCGGAGTATGCGTTCGTTTTCCCGAAAACACCGGAAGGCGGAAAACTTCGCGACGAGTTCAGCGCCTACGTGGAACGCCTGGCGGCGTCCGGCGGCCTGTCCGGGCTGGACGCGAAATGGTTTGGTTCCGAAACGGACAACAAGACCAGCGAAGACGCGGAAAGCCTCCCGGCAGTCAACGGGACTTTAACGGTCGCATTCGACGTCAGCAATATCCCTTTTGCCTATTATTCGGCCGGGAAGCCCGTCGGTTACGACGTGGACCTGGCGGTCGGATTCTGCAAAGAAAACGGGTACGGCCTGAAATTCGTCAGGACAGAATTCAGTGAAATGCTGCAGGGAGTCGCGGAGTCAGAATACGACGCCGGATGCGGTGCAATTACGGTAACGGAAGAGCGGAAGGAAAATCTGTACTTCAGTACGCCGGATTATTCAGGCGGCATTTCCGTCTGTACGGCCGTACCGGCGGAAACAGTCAGAAAGCGGAGTTATCTTTCGGATGTCCGGAGAAGCTTCGGGAGGACCTTCGCGGAAGGACGCCTGTCCCGGTTTTTCGCCGGGATCGGCGTAACGCTGCTCATTGTCCTTACGGCTGTCGTATTCGGTACACCCTTCGGTGTGATCCTTTATATATCCGGCCTGCGGGCCCCTTTCCCGGTCCGCGTTTTTACGCGGTTCATCGTACGGCTCCTGCACGGGCTGCCGGCTGTTATGATCATCCTTCTTCTGTATTACCGGTATTACCGGAATCTTTATATGGGCGGAATCCCGGCCTGTGCGATCGGTATCATGCTCGTGCTGGCCGCCGAAATCTGCCGGATCCTTGACCGTGCGGCGCTGGATCTGGACAACAGGATTTCAGAGACAGGCTACCGCCTGGAGTTCCTGGACAGTAAGGAATATTTCGGGGAACTGTTTGACGGCTGCGGAGACGTTATTGTCCGTGAATACGGCGACTGTGCCGGCCTGATGGCCAAAGCGTCGGCCGTTGCGGGCTTTGCGGGCGTACGGGATATGACAAAAACATTCGATCTCATCCGGCTGGAGAGCCTGGAGATCGGCGTGCCGCTTATTATGACGGCGGTTGTTTATTATATCCTGATTACCCTGCTTACCTGGCTTGCGGGAAAGGCGGCGGCGTTTATTGCGCGGAAGATCAGCGGCTGGAATACCGAAAAGTAATCTGCCGCGCGGATGCAGTATAATAGGGACATGGATAATCATTATGTGATCGACGGGTCGTTCCTCACATGGAAAATATTCGGAATGCAGCGTTACGCCTGGGAACTTACGAAGCGTCTGGATGAAATGCCGGGCATTCCGGAAAAACTGACGGTGCTGGTTCCGGCCTATTTCGAAAAAGAAGTCGGGTTGAAACATATCCCGGTCGTCCGGTACGGGATGCACAGGGGAAGAAAGTGGCGGCAGCTGGACCTGGCGCGGTATCTCAGGGAACATAAGGCAAAGGGACTGTTTTTCGAAAATGTCGTACCCATGACGTACCGGCACGGGATCGTGGTGCTTCACGATATCATTTTCAGGGTCCGGCCGGATTTTTTCATGGTCAGACCGAAAAGTATTCTGGTCATCAGTTTCTGGTGGACGGTATACCGGCTGATCGCGCTGTCCGGCCTGACGGTCGTGACCGTATCCGAATTTTCCAAAGCGGAAATCATGAAGTATTATAAAATCCGCCCGGAGAGGATTCATGTGATCGGGAACGGCTGGGAACATCTGGAAAACATCCGTGAAGAAGAACTGCCGGAAGATACGGCATCCGCGCTTTCAGGGAAGCCTTACCTGCTTACCCTGGCTTCTTCTTCCACCAGGCACAAGAATGCCGGGTGGATCTTCCGGGCCGCGAAAACCCACCCTTCCATGACGTTTGTCCTGGCGGGCGGTGTCAATCATGAACTCATCTCCGGCGCGCCGGAGAACATCCTGTTTCCGGGTTATATCAGCGACGGACAGCTTAAGCTGCTGCTGAAGCACTGCGCGGCGTTCATATTCCCGAGTTATTACGAGGGCTTCGGGATCCCGCCGCTGGAAGCGGCCGCTTCAGGCGCCCCCCGCCTGTTTCTGTCGGATATTCCCGTACTGCACGAGGTGTACGGGGATTGCGCGGCGTACTTTGACCCGGACGGAAGCGGCGAAGAACTGCCGGCGCTTCTTCAGACGCCGGAAAAAGACTTTTCCCCGCTCCTTGCCCGGTATACCTGGGAAGACTCCGCGAAGAAACTGCGGGAATTACTGAAGTAACCAATGAACCGAAGAAAAGTATTTTCCAGTATGGTATGGCGGTTCGCCGAGCGCATCGGCGCGCAGGCGGTCGCGTTTGTCGTCAATATCGTGATGGCCAGGCTCCTGGTCCCGGAAGACTACGGGGTCATCGCGCTGGCTTCGGTTTTTATCGTTATTCTGAATACCATTGCCGACGGCGGGGTCGCGAGCGCGCTGATCCAGAAAGACGAGGCGGAACCTGTCGATTTCAATACCGCATTCTATTTTCACCTGGCTTTCTGCCTGGTCATGTATGCCGTCCTTTATCTGGCAGCCCCCTATATTGCCGTTTTCTATAAAGAGGAAGCGCTGCGGCCGATAATAAGGGTCCTGTCCCTGTCGCTCATCCTGTCCGGTTTCCGGATGATCCCGGAAGCATGCATCATCCGTGAACTTCGCCTGAAGATGTATTTTTATTCCACGCTGGCCGGAACGGTCACGTCCGCGGTCATCGGGATCTGGATGGCCTTCCGCGGGTTCGGCGTCTGGGCGCTCGTCGCGCAGCAGATGATCAATTCGACGATCGATTCGCTGGTGCTGATCATCGCTTCGGGCTGGCGCCCGAAAAGGCTTTTTTCTTTTGAACGTCTGAAGGGAATGGTAAGGTTCGGATGGAAGATCATGACAGCATCCCTGGCGGACATCCTGTACGGAAATCTCCGCCAGCTCGTGATCGGCAGGCTCCATTCCAAGGCAAGCCTCGGAATCTACAACCGCGGCGAACAGCTCCCCAACGTCGTGATGATCAATATCAACGCGTCCCTCCAGACAGCGCTTTACCCGGTTCTTTCCGCATCTCAGCACGACGTTCCGAGACTGCGGGACATGTTGAAACGGAGCGTCGAAACCGCGGCGTACGTCGCGGCGCCCCTGATGACGGGGCTGGCGGTGATCGCGCCGCAGACTGTCCGGTTCCTGTTAACCGAAAAATGGTCCCCCAGTATTCCGTTTATCCGCGTTTTCTGCCTGGTGTATTTCTTTTTCCCGATCCAGGAATCCAATCAGAACGCATTCAAGGCGCTGGGCAGGAGCGACCTGTATCTGAAAACGGAACTGATTAAAAAAGGAATCGGGCTCCTGCTCCTTTTCCTGACGATGCGCATCAGCGCATGGGCAGTCTGCTTAAGCCTGATTCCGTATGTTTTCGCCGTCCAGGTAATCAACGGTCGGATCTGCGGATCTCTCCTCGGATACGGGATAATCGATCAGGTGAAGTCCGAAGCGGCGCCGCTTCTTCTGGCCTTTTTCATGGGCGCGTGCATCTGGCCGGTAGTTAAACTCGGCCTTCCGGATTTCCAGACGATCGTCATCCAGGTCATTCTGGGGGCGGGGATCTACGTCGGCGGCTCCGTCCTGTTTGGATTTGAAAGCTTCTTCTATCTGAAGGATCTGATATTCTCGCTGTTTAAACGCAGGTAGACTGCCGTTTCACAGAAGCCACTTCACAGAAGGCTCTTCAGCAGCCCGTCCAGTTTTTCCGCAGAATCTTCCCAGGTATAAAGCGCCGCCCGGCTCTTTCCCTTCCGGATCAGTTCCGCTTTTTCCGCGTCTGTCATTGCGAGGCAGACGCGCAGTTTTAAGACCAGGGAATCTTCGTCCTCACTCTTAAAATATTCCGCCGCTCCGCCCAGGATTTCCGGGAGGGAAGCTGCGTCCGAAGACAGGACCGGGCATCCCGTCCCCATCGCTTCCAGCGGCGGGATACCGAACCCCTCATATTTGGAAGGAAAAACGAACCATTCCGCGCGGCGGTACAGGAGCGGCAGATCTTCGTCTTCGACAAAACCGGTGACGCGGATCCTGCCGGCAAGTTCCGCGTCCGTTTCCCCGAACACTTCCTTCAGGTTCCAGCCGGCGCGTCCGCACAGGACGAGATCAAGATCCGGATACTCCTCTTTGATCCTGGAAAAAGCCCGGATCAGGAGACGGATGTTTTTGCGCGGCTCCAGCGTGGAAACGGAGAGAAGATAACGGCGCGGCAGGCCGTAACGGGCGGCTGCCTTTTCGAAATCTCCCGCGTCTTCCGAACCGGATGCATCGGTAAAGCGGGCCGAGAGACCGTTCCCGATCACGGTGATTTTTTCCCCGGGGATGCCGAGCAGCTTTACCAGCCGGCCTTTGCTGAATTCCGAGACGGTCACGATCCCGCGGGAGCAGTGCTTCGCATGATATATCCCGAGCCGGGAATACAGGGCTTTCAGGAAAGCCTTTCCTTCATGGCTCTCAAAATCGGACAGGTCGTGGATCGTATCCACGATGCGGCGGGAGAAGAACAACCACGGCGCGCAGAAAGCCGGGAAAAAGTAAAGATCCGCGCGGAGACGGTACAGCCCGGCGGGCAGAAGGAACTGGCTGAACAGCACCCGGTTTTTGCAGGAGAGGACGCGGCATTCTACGTTCGGAAGAGTCCGGACAAAGTCAAAATCCCGGTGGATTTCGTTTTTAAACAGCAGGATATAGGAATGCTCCGGATGCGAACGGATCAGGACACGCGCAGTGTTGGAGGCGAAACGTTCGATCCCGGTGAGATGGTCGTAAAGAGACGTAAGGTCGATCAGCAGTTTCATTTGTATTTCCTGACCAGCGGAATCAGGCCTTTCAGGTCGCGCAGGACTCTTCCGCCGATCCGGCGCGGTTCGCGGACAGTCCGGTAAAGCCACTCCAGGCCCGCGTCCGATACCCATTTCGGCGCGCGTTTTTTGTGGCCGGCTTCAAAGTCGACGGCGGCGCCGACCGATAAAGAAACGGGGACCTCCAGTTCTTTCCGGTATCTGTGAATGAATTTTTCGCCTTTCATCTGGCTGATGGCGATAAACAGAATATCCGGCGCAGCTTCCTTTACCACACGGATGATTTTTTCAATTTCCGCCGGATCGTTTTCAAAGCCGAAAGGCGGGGAATATGTGCCGGCAACGGTCAGGCCGGGATATGCACGCTTCAGGTTTTCCGCGGCCTGTTCGGCGACGCCGGGCGCCGCGCCCAGGAGGAAAACGGAGCGGCCGCTTTCGGCGGCAGAAGCACAGACTTTCGGGAACAAGTCGCTTCCGGAGACTTTTTCCTTTAACGGCTGCTTCAGATATTTTGCCAGCAGGACAATGGAAATCCCGTCGGCGAGGATCAGGTCGGCTTCCCTGCAGGCCTCGTAAAATTCGGGATCTTCGTCCATATTCAGGAGAAAATCCAGGTTGGGGGTCACGACGTACGCCGCCTGACGCTGCCCGGCCAGTTCCATTACCGTTTCCAGGGCTTCGTCCATTGTGACGTTATCGATTTCCGTATTCAGGATCCGTATTCTTTCGGGCTTCATGTCTGATCTTCATAGAAGCATCCGGCGCAGAGAACCGCCAGGACCAACAGCTGCATAGTCAGCGCTTCCATACAGAAGTAAAGGGCAGCGCACGTAAGCAGGACGTACTGCTTTTTCTGCTGTTTCTTCGAAACCAGGTGGTTTGTCCTGAGTACGGGCAGCAGAAGCCCTGCGGAAGCCAGGAGGCCTTTCCTGAAAATCCAGAAATAATATCCGTTGTCAAAATAGTATCTCCGGGCGGTGTCTGAGAAATTCTGCGGATACAGGGATAGACCTTTTTCCCGGTAGGCATAGACGCCGTCGACGACCCGGACCATGAAATTGCTGTGAACGATATTGTCGATCGGGTAGAACGTCACGCCGGCCGCGACAGAGAGCGCAAGCATGATCAGGGGCATGAGGACAATGACGATCTGCACGGTTTTAGCCGGGATCCGCAGAGGAATATCCTTCAGCCACGTTGAATAGACCACCAGGACGAGGATCAGGATCACCGCTGTGCGGCATCCGCTTAACAGGAAACAGAACACAGCTGTCGCGACGCCAGTCGAGTATACGCTGGACCGGTTTTTGCCGACGAACAGGTACCAGCCGAACAGGTACGCGCTGAAGATAAAATAACCGAAGGAATTCGGGTTGCTGAAACCGAGACTGTGGCAGACGCCGTAGTCAAAGACCATCATCATATTCTTCGAAAGGCCGAACAGCAGCGTGATAACTGTAAGAACAATCGCTGAAGTATAAAAGCCGAACAGGACGGATGCCACCCGGCTGTCCGTTGTACATCCGGCCAGATAAATCAGGAGTAAAAGTGAGGTCAGGTCAGTCCTTCCGAAGTGCCGGATCAGGTATGCCCCGGCAAGGAAAAAGACCAGGTTCATGATGACCGGATGGAGCAGGCATTCTTTAAGGAAAGAGAAAAGTCCGCTCTTTTCCAGCCGGTATTCCCGGATTTTCCGGATAACGAAGGTGATGAGAATAAGCACCACGGGAATCCAGACGATTTTGTTCGTGACAGAATGGCACGCTGTATACAGCGGACGCAGGGTGTCCCTGCCGACCGTCCAGTTGATCCGGTTGATGAGTTCGGTGATGCAGTAAAACAGAAGGATCGGGAAATACAACCACTGAATATGATTTTCCACCCACCGGAGACGGGATTCCGCATAATCCGAAGTGTCCCCGAAGAAATCAGGACCGTCGTCTTCGTGCCCCTCGCGCGCGAGAATTGCCGTCGCGCCGGCCGCCGGGGCAGCCGCCGCCCTGTCATGGATGGTGCCGCTTAAAGCGGTATCAAAGCCTTCCGTGCTTTCGCCCTTGAATAGGGAAACGACCGTCAGCAGCAGAATTTTGAAATCGTACAGCAGGGACTGGTTTTCGATGTAGAGAAGATCCAACTGGAGTTTGTCACGCGGGTCGGTGTTGTATTTCCCGTATACCTGCGCCAGCCCCGTCAGCCCTCCCCGGACCCTGAGGCGCAGAGGAAATTCCTTGATTTCCGTGGTATAAAGATCGGACAGTTCGACCTGTTCCGGACGGGGGCCGACAAACGACATTTCCCCTTTAAGGATATTGACCAGCTGCGGGAGTTCGTCGAGACGGTAGCGCCGGAGAATTTTCCCGGTCCGGGTAACCCGTTTGTCGTTTTCCGTAGTCGGATGAATCCCGTCGTCTTCCGGATGCTCCGACATGCTCCTGAACTTCAGGATATTGAAAACCTTTCCGTCTTTGGTATAACGTTTCTGCCTGTAGATAACGGATCCGCCGTCTTCCGCCTTGATCGCGGCGCAGATGATCAGGAACAGCGGGAAAAAGAGCAGAAGGAAAAGCGCGGAAAAGAAGAAGTCCGCAAGGCGCTTCGCGATCTGCTGGAGGTCGCGCCCGGAATGATATTCACGCTGCATAAGGGGCGTATCGAGCAGGAAGACCGGCGTCGTTCCCTGCAGGGCGATATCGCCCGGATCAAGCGTGTAATACAGGGGTTTCCGGCGTGCCGTACAGTATTCCATGACGGTTTTCCTGATTTCAGGAGACACCCTGTACAGAATGACGGCGCTGTTTTCGTCGACCGCGCCGCAGAGTTCGGGAAAAGCCGTATCTTCCGGCAGGACGGACGTGACGCGGAACGACTGGCCGTGCTTCTGAGCCAGCTTCGTACAGAACTGTCCGGCGCCAGTCCCGGCCGTATCCGGATCTTCGCCCGCGCCGTCAGCAGGACCGGTAATGACGAGCGTGTCTTCGGGGATCCTCAGTTTTTCCAGTTCGGGAACGACGAGGATCCGGTGCAGGATGACGACGCCGGCATGGAAAAACGCGGGAATCAGCACCAGCGTTACAAAAGGCGCTTTCCCGGAAGGCCAGGTCTGCTGCGCTTCGATCCAGAGCAGTACGTCCGCGCATACCAGCGAAATAATCTGGGAAAAAACAGATTCGTAGGAAGAGGAATCCGGTTTCTGGAAGTCCCGATAGAGACTGCAGAACCATTCATATACCGCGAAAAAAAGGACAGTTGAAATAAGCGCGTGCGGCAGCGGGTGTTTCGCTCCCCGGCCGTACTCGGAAATTACGCGGAATATAAAATACAGGGCCGTAT
>JAEEGL011569765.1_pt1 | contig 10933 bp, 11 predicted proteins | sample 9134231 | NCBI WGS metagenome assembly JAEEGL01 (sample SAMN16246548, study PRJNA631951) | gut metagenome | biome: gut microbiome; feature: rumen; material: fiber-attached | host: Bos | place: Iran: Karaj | collected 2018-10 | reverse complement strand
GGAAATGAGGCGAGTTTTGTTATCATTGAACTGTATATGAAGAAATTACTGAAATTAATACTGATATTGTTAAGCGTACTCTGCCTGACAAGTTCGTGCAGAGACAACGATTATTCCTACGATGCAGACGAAGAACTCAGCTTGTATCTGAGAGAAGGCCGTTGGTATCCGTTCTCAAATATGGGATTGACCGATTGCCAGTTCAATTCGTATATGATATTCCGTGGCCACTATATGTACGCCTATGACTGCCACGATGTTATCTACGACAGTGGTTCGTACGACGTCCATAACGGCTACCTAAACATCCACTACGAGAACGGCGAACGAATAACCTACCGCATTGTTGCAGCAAATAACGGCGAGTTGGAGTTACGCTCTCTCAGCGACGGTACAACTTACCTGTACGTCAGGAACTAATCCACAAGTTATACTCGGCGCTGTCCAAGAGCAAGAGGTTTATCTATCATCGGCAACAAGTAAAGGAGAGGGGTTCCCCCTCTCCTTTTGTTTCAAGCTCTCTCCTTCGCCAAGATGTACGCCTTATTAAGAAAGTATCACAAATAACATTCACTTGTGACCTTGGGGAGCAGAAACATCATAAGGTAGCAACGCTCGTTTATGAAGCATTTAATGGTCCTGTCCCGGAGGGAAAAGAATTGGACCATATAAATGGAGAACGAACGGATAACCGCCTGGAAAACCTCCGCGTCGTATCGCATTTAGAGAACTGCTGGAACCCCATTACCCGGGAAAGGCATATAGCAGCCAACGAGAGACGGAGCCGGACTATGAAGGAGTATTGGGCAAAGAAGAAAGCCACCTCAACGATTAAATAGCGGCTTCTATCTTGCACTACGGACGATTATTTGCTACTTTTGTAGAGAATTATTACCAAATAACCGATGAAAACTTATTCTTTTACTCTTTCTGTGCTTTGTTGCTGCTTTTTGATTTGTAGTTGTGGCGGCAAGGGCTCTACTCCGGCATCAAACAGTGCGTCTTCTTCCACAAAGAAAATCCAATTGCAAGACTACATCATTAGATTGGTCCCCTACTATGAGGATGAGCCTTCGCAGGATTATCGGATGGTGGAAAACAAACTAGTACATATTTATTCTGATTCCTACAAATCGGTATGTGGCACTGTTGAACGAATTAATGAGAGTGCTTTTGAACTTGGAGTGGGAGGAGATTATCGGGATGGGGGAAAGCTTAATCCTGAGAAAGCTGCTCTTTTTAGAGGAGACCGGGTAATCGGAATGGTCTCAAGCGCTCCATTTCGATTCGCTGTATTTGATTTAAATGAAAGGAAGATATATCAAAATACCGCAGATTATGAGAATAGAAATATCTCAGATGTTGAGTATTTGAAGTTTAATCTGATAACCCCCGAAGAGGCATCTTCTCAGACAAAACGGCCTTCTTCATCTGATGACATCTCATGGATATACGGCACGTGGTCAATAACTACTCCATATGGCACTGAAACAATGAAACTTGAAGAGGGAGGGACTATTATTGATATTGTAGGCACTGAAATGCAGACGGGAACTTTTACGTACAAGGATGGGGAGCTTCTTGCCAAATTCCCAAATACCGGTGGAATAGCTTTCACTTATGAACTTGATATGGTGGGGCATCGGATTTCGATAGGTGAAGGACAATATATGCACAAGAAAGATTCAGATGGAGGAACAGCAGTTAATGAAGTTGAACACAGAGAAGGTAGTTTAGGTGCCTCATCTGGTGATGATGAGTATGAAGAGGAGTTTCTCAAAAGAAAGTTTGAATCCGATTACTATGGCCTGGGCGTATCGGACACCCCGTTATTTACACCGGAATTTTCACAACTCATGGAAAAAGTGGAAACCGTTTACGGGGAGAGATATGAAGAAGATGAGGTCGGCTATTTTAATTATAATGTTTTTACTCAGGGCCAAGATTTGATTCGCTACTCTCACATAGAGGCAAAAGTTGTCGGCGATAAAGGCAAGGTTACGATAAAAAGAGGCGGTGATACTATAATATACAGTTATGTAAAACGTGAGGGGAATTGGTATGTAGATGATATCCGGTATATCAATTCCGATAAAAGTTACGATAAAAGCGAGAGACAGCTAATGAATGATTTTATTAATGAAGAGCCATAAGCGGCATTGTCAATCCTTCAATTATTGTGAGTAATAAACACCGTGACGAAAATTCTCAGGAGGTTCGTAGAAGAGGTAATAACATATCTGGCATTGCTATATTAAGTCCCGGCTTTTGATGTATAGTATACTATTAACATTTTTATAATTATTCGAGTCATGAAAAGGATATACTACATTACTATATTTCTTCTTCTCCCTTTTACGGGAATTATGGAGAATACGTTATTCGCCCAAAAAAAAATTAATTTGGATAATCGTGAGTGGGTGTTTAACGATGAGGGGTTTTGTGAATCAATAGACAATAAACATCCCTATTATTGGTCGGATTATCTTAAGTACTTTAAAACAAAGAGGAACATTTACATCCCATCTCCATGGGAGAGCGGTTTGTTCAAATTTGTTGAATTGACGAGGAATGGGAATATCTATACTTATCCTACAGGTTGTCGCTTTAATGATGGAAGATTGACTTTTTATGTAGATAAATCACACTTTAATGCTAGTAGAGATTATGATTTTCATTCAAGAAGGTATAGTGCACTACAGGTTGAAATCAATATGATAAAAATTGGAGATTTGGTTGGACCTCTTAACAAGTGCTTCAACAATCTCGATTGGACGAAAGTTGCTGTATTTCTTCCTCAAAGTGCTTTTTGTTGGTCAAATTGGGATAAAACCATTTTAGCGTATACTGTATTATATGAAAAATCGATTCCAAAAGAAGCCTGGGATGAGGCTCGAAAAATCAAATCAGCATTTCCGGGATTGCTTGTGGATGACTATGTGTACAATGAGTATGGTGGTCTTTATGAGCAGGCGACAATTTCAAAGATTGATAACAAGTCTCTAACGGTCGTAAACAATGTCATCCTTCCAAATATCACGTATCCATCCATGAGAATGACATGCTTTAAGGACAACTGTGATTTATACTGTTTTCAATCACATAAAGAAGAAGATGATTTGTGCATCATTAACTCCAAGCATCCATTGTATCGATTGAATTATACGGACTTCTCTGTAAAATGGGTCTTTGTACCACAGGATGGAGAAACCATCATTGATATTGAGGAAGACTCCAAAGGCAAATATCTACTTCTATTTGGAAGCACAACTGAGCATGGATACATCGGTTACGATAATCCAATGATTATTGTTTTAGATGCTAATTCGGGGAAAGAGTATAAGAGGTGGTACTATTCTACTCCTTTAAAGGGAAAGATTACCTCTGTTAAACCCATTACTAAAAATCTCATTTATTTTAGTACTGATGCTTACCAAAGAGGTCGTTATAATGAAGAGGTGATAGATATAGATTTGTTCATTGAAGGTGGTGCAATCGCTCTATACCAATTAGGAAAGCGATACGAAAATGAGAAGAATTATACAGAAGCACTAAAATGTTATAGAGAATCCGCAGAGCAAGGATATGATAAAGCGCAATTGAAGCTTGGCATGGCGTATCATTTCGGCAACTTAGGCGTTTCGCGAGATTATTCAGAAGCAGCAAAGTGGTTTCGGAAAGCTGCAGAACAAGGAGAAGTAGTCTCGCAGTATACCTTTGCTCTGGATTATGTGAATGGCCTAGGTGTCTCTCGGGATTATTCTGAGGCGGTGAAATGGTATAGGAAGGCGGCTGAACAAGGATACCCCTTAGCACAGAATAACTTAGGTGCCATGTATGCGGCAGGAAATGGTGTCTCTCAGGATTATTCTGAGGCGGTGAAATGGGTTAGGAAAGCGGCAGAACAAGGACATGCCTTAGCACAGAGGAACTTAGCCAACTATTATCGGAAAGGTCAAGGTGTCCCACAGGATTATTCTGAGGCGGTGAAATGGTATAAGAAAGCGGCTGAACAAGGGGATGCGGTTGCGCAATTTCAACTTGGAGTGTGTTTTGAGAATGGTAACGGCGTTCCGCAGAATAATACTGAAGCGGTAAAATGGTATAGGAAGGCGGCAGACAAAGGGCATAAAGAGGCAAAGAATAGATTAGAGTCTCTACTGTAAAGATATAGGATATGTGTCCTTCCGATAAAAGAGACTGCAACAGGCATCACAAGAATGATGACTGTTGTGGTCCTTATTTACAAATCAGACCTCCGTCGAAATTATAAGAATGTTGACCGCCCAAAGAAACACTAATAAACATTCACTTCTGCTCCCCTGAACCAGAAGTGAATGCAGATAATCGTTCTGTTTTCTTAACCGCTTTATTTCCAGCGAATTATCTCTTTCACTTTTGTAAATGGTGAAATAAGACGGTGAAAAGTATAGAAAAAAAAGATTAATCTTATTTGCCCAAACAGTCAAGAAAACGATGATATGCTTGCTGATAATCATGCGGTATATCCCTTTCTAAACATTTCTCAAACCGACTATCATCAAATAGCCATTTGAAAAAATCATTCTCATACCCACCTCTTCCCAAAGACTCAACATATTTCCTTACTGTTGAATAATCCAAATACCACCCCTTCGAATATTCTTCCTTCAGCGCTTCCACTTTGGAATTGATATTTGGAATCATAGAATCCGGATTAGCAACCTTGCGAGAGGATGAAACTAAAGTAGAATAGACCCATGCTTCTTTTACATCCTTGCCAAATCCTGGTACTATGGACAAATCCACCTCTTTAAATACAAAATCATCAGGGTCCGGGCTGAAGTGCCCTCTTCTGCCATACATGCACATAGCATTCCAGCAGATTGCACGGTCTATCACAAAATACTCTATATCTCCCCTGGGATTTGTCGCTTCCCATAGGTTAGCTTCTCTCCCTCTCATTTCAAAAAGACCCCCTGTAGAATGAAGATTTGTGTAGTCTGACGCCAACTTACCTTTGCGGCTGCGATTTCTCTTAAATAAATCAAACAAACTCATATTGTTATACCCTGATTACAATCCAAAGTATCTCTCAAACAAGCTCTGTATAAAGCGCGAACGTGCCAATGAAGAGTTTCTTTTTGAGTTCAAAGAAAGGAGGCGTTTCCCGAAGTGTAATGCTTCTTAAAGAACCCCTACACAGCACGCCCAAAACGACCGGGGCAACCTCCTTGACATTGCAAAGTTAATGAATTATTTCACTTCCGTGCAAAGAGAAAGTCCTGATGCGCTTTTCTCTCCTCACGGATTTGCTGGCGATACAAAGCCCTTTCCTTCTTGTGCCGTTGGTATGTCTCGCCATTCTCCCGTATCATCTGCTCGACTCTGTGGATGGTTGCATCGAAATTTTTCTTCTCCAACTCACATTCCCACACAATAGCCACAGCCCAATCTAACGCTGCCAACTGCCGCCATACATTTTCATCACGTTCCCGATTCCGCGAAACTTTATCAACCCAAAACTGGGTGTTGCTCTTCGGAACCACATACTTCTTGCATCCTTCATGTCCGTGCCAGAAGCAACCGTGAACAAATATCACCGTCCTGTATTTTGGTAAGACAACATCGGGAGTGCCTGGAAGTCGCCTGTCGTTCTTTCTATATCTGAACCCTCGTTTCCACAACCCTTTCCTCAACTTCATTTCGGGTTTGGTGGAAGATGCTCGAATGCTCGACATTATATGATGTCGTTGTTGTGAAGTGAGCTTGTCTGCCATCTAGTTGAGGTATTAGGAGGTTTTAATAAAAACCCGATACCCTTGATTATTAGCAATAGAAATGAGTTTTTTGAAAGAATCTCTCATCCATTGAGTCGACACATAAAACTCAACTCCGTCAGATGCTTTTAGAAGATACTTATCATCTCCATAATGATATGCCTTCTTTTTGGCGGATAAGACATGGGAGGAACTATCAATAGTCTCCCGAGTTGCGACTATACCACAGTACTGATAACCTGTAAGAATGCTTTTAGGGAAGAGGATTTCCAGTTGAGGAAAAGTAAGCGAAGCGTTGTCTTTGAGGAGTTGACGAATGAATGCAAAACCAAACAATGCCATACTGTAATAATTATCTCCGTCAAAGGAATAATGAGCACCCTTAGGCAAGTCATCGGAAGGATGAGCTTCAACAAGATTCTCTCTCGGTATCGCTGGTTTTCCACCCCTCTTTTTCGTTTTTTCAAATTGATTGTTCTTGGGTGAGGGTGTTCCTTGTGGCTCTTCCCCTTTTAAGTAAATCTCTGCATCACGAAGAATTATCGCAATTTTGCGAAATGCGGCAAGAGCATCTTCTGGTTTTACGTTAAAAAACTCCCGATTCTTTCTTATTCGAGCATGAGCACCCTCAAGAATGCTGTGTAGCATGGACTCCACATCTTCATAAAACGAGGTTTTCATTGTCGCATATATCTCAAAAGGAAGCGGAACGGCTGTATTATCGAGCTCTTTTGAACGAACATTAACAGGGCGAGAACTCTTACCAATCTTTATCCAGTCTTCACGGAAACTTGGATTCGTTAGGATATAAACATATCCCTTTTGTGTGCCGTCAGTAGTTGCCATAGGATGGAAAGATAATCAATAAACAAAGATAGTGAAAAACACTGACTTACTCCTTTCACTTTTGAAAACGCTGAAACATTCAGAAAATTACCTAGCTTTGTATAATCCTTTAATTCTTCCACATTATGAATTATCTCTCTCTGCAATTCAGCGTCCCTACAATCAATGCGGCGTTCAAAAGAGCCGTGCTTCCAAAGAAAGAGCAGCTTGTTCAAATCGCGACTCAACTTAGTGGGCAAACAACCCAGGGCTCCTTTGATTACCATACTATTTGGCGTTCTCCTAACAATGAGTATGAAGTCTCCGTTGGAAAGTTTGGCAAAGAGTTCTACCAAAACAACAAGAAGAACTATAAAACCAAACAGCTTGGGAACAACAAGAATGACATGAAGCCAACGGTTTTCAAAAACGGAAATGAACTTGTCTTCGATGCTTCATTCAAAAACATTTTCGATTTTCTGATAGCCGTTTCAAAGATTGATAAGGAAGTATTGAGACTTCTCGGGTGCTTGTTCGTTCGAAACGCCTTCCTCGAAGACCACTCGGTGTTAAACGGGAAATATTGTTATAACCCACCTCGTGATGTGATGGATATAATCAAGGGCACTATTCCAGAGTTCAATGGCATTGACACCGAAGTCTATCTTCATTATGTTGATGTTATTGCCTGGAATGAAGATGTAAAGTATTGGACGCTTGAATACGATTTAAAAAAGGGCATTGGAAGACAGAACAACATGTTAACCTATGCTCATGTTGCGGCAGTTCTTTTGGATGAATCGTCTCTTTCTGGGCTATGTATGAGCCTTATCCGTGGGATGGGCGTTGCCCCCATCACTATTCCTGAGGTAGTTGGTATTTTCAAAGAGTTGAATCTTTCCTAATATGAAATCATTTCGGGCAATAGATAGTGCCAATGAGCAAATGGTTGCTCGTTTTCTTGATGAGCATTTTTATCTTCCTCCTTTGTTTGACTCCGCCATTCGAGTTTCTGATAAGAATGAGCAGATGTTAGGGAAAGATATCATTGTTTCTTCTTCTCGATTGGGGCTTTCAAATGCAATCATTGACGAAAAAGACACGGCTCATTATGTAAATAAGAATATTCCGACATTTGCCTTTGAGCTATCATTCTTACTCTACGACAGAACCGAAGTGGAAGGTTGGCTTACCGATAGGGCAAAAGAAACAGAGTATTATCTTTTACTCTGGCCATTTGCGAAACTTGTGGAACCCGTTTCAAAGCCGCCAGAGTTTAAAGAAATCACCAAACTACGTTATAGCCTTGTCAAACGGGAGGACGTCATCAATCTGTTGTTGGCGAAAGGCTTTGACAGAAAGGCTCTTCTCGAAAAAGCACGAGAAATGCGTTCTACGGTGAAAGGATATGCCGATAATCAAAACCTAAAAGCCATAGACAAAGAGAGGTATGGCTTTTACTTCATGTATACGTATTTTCTCGCTGAAAAACCAGTTAATGTGGTAATTCCACGAGAACAACTTGAAAAAATAGCAATAGTATCGGGCTTCTGCGAAAAGCCTTTATGATAGACGGGCTTTCAATTCTTTCCCGACTTCCGTAATGATACCACACACAAGAGCGTTCCCCATAAAGAATGCTCTTTTTACATCATTCTCCCCTTCGGTGTGATTATCTGGGAACATATCCAGTCTTTCTAACTCCAAAGGAACCAAACGCCTTAACCGTCCTGTAATATCGTCTTTGATAACATGCTTGAACCGTGATGGCGTTTTCCCCCCCTCGGAAGTAATGATTGTTCGAGACGGTTTGTCTAATTCATCAGGGAAAATCATTCCTCCTTCATTGTAGATAAACGTGAAGCCATCTTTCGTTTTTCTTTCTTCTTTCTTCGAACCCTTTAAATACTCCCACTGGGGCAAGTCCTTATCTTGGATGAAAAAGTCTTCTGTAATATACTTTCTATCTTCGCCTTTTACGATTATATCCCCGAGGGTTGTCCGATAGCCATTATATTTCGGAATAACTTTGTATGTAAAGTACTCTCCATTCATCATCACGCCAGCATTCTCAAAGGGGCGTAATTTGTTGTTTTTATTAAAGTTCTCCGTAATATCAGCCAAGTCATCCCCTTTGGAACAGAGTTTAGACGCAACAATAGGACAGATGCCAAAATACGGTTCAACGGGAAAAGCCTTGGCAAACACCCCTTCGGAGAACATCCATTCGGTGGGATTCTTTACAGACTGTCCGATAACAGAATCTTTGGAATACGCCAAAATGTATGTTCTTCTTCTTCGTTGCGGCATTCCATAATCTGCCGCATTGATGATTCGCCACTCTACGACATAGCCAAGCTCATCAAGAGATTTTAAGATAATCGCAAAGTCCCTACCTCTTTGACTCGCTGGTGAAAGCACTAGTCTGTCAACATTTTCGAGGAACAGGATACTCGGCTTATTCTCACCTTTCTCTTTAACGATTCGATGAATCTGCCACCATAGTACACCTTTTTTGCCGACAATTCCTTCGGCTTGGCTTAAAGTCCGAGCAACAGAATAGTCTTGACACGGGAATCCCCCCACGAGCAAATCATGGATGGGAATGTTCTCGGATTTAACCGTGGCTATATCATCGTTAACATGGTGCTCTGCACCAAATCTCCGCACATACGTCCTTGATGCATGTTGTGTCTTAGTTGCTGGCTCCCACTGATTACTCCAAATCACTTTGAAGAAATCTTTATCTGCCCGTTCTAATCCGACCCTGAAACCGCCAACACCAGCAAATAGTTCAATTACTTTAATCTCGTCCATTTTAATCACATTGTCCAGCAAAGATAACAAAATATGTCCATACTCTTTGCAGGGAATGCGATTCGGATGAGGGGATATTCGGCTAGAACTGCAACGAATCATATACTTCCCCAAGTTCTTCTTGTCTCAGACAAATGTAACGCCTACTAATCGAGGGAGAACTGTGATTTAGTAGCTCCTGGAGCTTCAAAAGTGCCATATCGCCCCTTCCAGCAGCATTTTCCACCTCCCATATCTGCCTTGCCCAAGTCTTCCTCATTGTGTGAGTGCTGAAATTGCCTACTTTCAAGCGGTATTTAAACTTGACGGCTTTGAGTTCCCGATTCACCATCTGCAAAGAAATGGTGCTGCCATACCTGTTCAGAAAGCACGGCTTTGAATCGTCAGTGATGTTCATCGCCTTGTGGCAGTCTTCTATGTGCTGCTGAAATCCTTTGTTGATTCGAATCTCCCTCCGCTTGCCTGTCTTTTGTTCCCAAACGACAAAGCTATCTTTGTTCCGAATCTGCTCCCAGGTAAGTGCAAGCAAATCGCTGATGCGAAGCCCAAAGAAGAAACCACATCCGAGAAGGAGGCTCATGCGGTAGTTGCCATCCTTGAACAGTTTTCGAAGCAGGGACATCGCCGTTTCCCATTCGAGGTAGTCGGCAGTAGTATAGGAATGTTTTTGACTCATTTCAGTTTTGTTTATTTGATAGGTAAGTGAAATCAAATTGATGTGTTTTCGTATGCTTATTTTGAAAGTGTCTGATTATCAGCATTCGTTTCGGTAATCTTGAAAGTGGAACCTTATTGCCAGCCGTACTCTGCATTGACTTTCTTCACGTATTCTTCTTGGGTACTTGCCTTCTCCACGAGATTGTCAATGACATTGACGAGGCAATCGAGATAGACATACTCTTCTTCTCGTTTGATGCTTCCGTCATCGTTCAGGGTTCTGACGGTGAATGTATCGTTCCCCTCTACATAGACAACTTCAACATTGCCTTTATGAACGAACCCCTGAACATGGAACCGCACGCCATAATCAATTGCCTTCATTCGGGAGATTCCCCAACTGAACACGATTGGAAGGTAGTGGTTGAAGATGCTGATGATGTATCGAGCCATATCTGTTCTGTAATCCATATCTGATGTGTTTAGCGTTTAACGAATGTGTGTTCTGATGAGTAGCAGTCGGAGCCGTTATCTTCCGTGATTACTTCCTGAAGCTCGTCATATCCGAGTCGTTTCATTATCTGTTCGCAAGCCAGGTGTTCGTGCTTCCAATCGCCCCAGGATATGCAGACCAGAATCTCGTTTTCCTCAATCTGGTAGATGGCATCAACGGAAAGCCGGACTTCCTTGAATGCTGCTTGTATCTCCTGTATCCTATCCATTGCTCCGCTCGTTTGCCTGTTTCTCAAAGATGTCCATATACTTCTCGGGAAGGGAGTCATAGACCTCAATGGTCCCTTCCGCAAGCCGGTCATTGAACAAGTTCTTGCTCATTTTCCAGAAGTCGGCAGCGGTTGCCCTCCGGACATTGCCAT
>JAEEGL011464996.1_pt1 | contig 10933 bp, 6 predicted proteins | sample 9134231 | NCBI WGS metagenome assembly JAEEGL01 (sample SAMN16246548, study PRJNA631951) | gut metagenome | biome: gut microbiome; feature: rumen; material: fiber-attached | host: Bos | place: Iran: Karaj | collected 2018-10 | reverse complement strand
GGATTCTCGTCCACCTCATCGGGATCCAGTATCTCCAGGTCCGTCGGTTCGTCTATCTGCAAGTCCTCGGGCACATCGAGCGGTGCGAACTTCTCGTCATAGAACGCCTTGTACTCATCGAAACTGAACTCTTTTCCAAGCAGTTTCAGGTTCTCTTCTGAGATGAGCAACGTGCGAATACCCTTCAGCACAGTACTCATGTGCTCATCCATATAGAGCTTTTGGGCATAGGCATGAACTTCATCGAAAGACAAGAACCCCTTGATAGCCATCGTGCTGAGTCCCTGGTCTTCAGTCATCTCCATCTCGAAGTTCCGGACCATATAGTTCGTGAAGTTGTAGCGCGCCATCTCGAAGAGCAACTGGTCCTCGTCGAGACTGTCGGTTGGGTAAGCCAGCACGAAGACAAAGTTGGTATTGCGTTCGTCACTCAGCTCGGCCGCCACCTCTGTGCTGTCCTTACCATCACGACGGTTACGACGTCCCCATATATTGCTGGCATCGTACTTGTCCTCCATCAATGGCCTACCGTCATTCACCCCCTTCACGATGAAGTTGGCCAGTTCCGTAACCTCCTCCTTCGGATACTTCTGGACGACCTCCTGCAGAACCACCAGGAATGAGTCACGCTGGCCCGAATAGAGCAGGCTCATGGCATGTACAAACATCAGCCTTGCCCTGTTCTTTCCCTCGGGGAAGTTCTCTGTACTGTAGGCATAGTTCCGGCCGACCTCTTCATAGTCCGAAGCCTGATAAGCTGCATAGGTTGCCTGATAAACGGAGTCCTCAACATGCTTACCCTTGCGGGCTATCATATCATAGTTGGGATTGCCCAGGAGTACAGCCAGGCGACTCTCGGGGTATTGCTCCAGAAGCAAGGCCCGATAGGACTCGGCTTTCTCTTCATCACCCAAACGGCCGTAGAGCAGGAACAAGTGGTAGTAGATATTGTCCAGGTCCTCACGTTCCGGGAAGTCGTTGAGCAGGCGCTGCATGGTACGTTCGGCCAGAGGGAAGTTCTCCAGTTGCTCTTGTTCCAGCACACCGGCATTATAAAGGCCGTTGGAGAGTGCCTGGTTCGAGGCGTCCATCATCTCCTCGGTCATAGGTATCTGCTTCAGGTAGTACTCTCGGTGGTGCGGGTCGTTGGCCAGCGAGTCTTTGATTGCCTGTTCTTCTTCAGAAAGCACTTCATCCACCTCGCCATACAAGCTGTCATTATCCAGTTCATCCTGACTGACATCAGCCACATCGCCCGCATTGGGCAAGGAGGCCTTACGACTGATGCGCCAGTTATCCTCGTTGCGACGCTGTCCCCAGCGACGTTGGAACTCCTGAACACCCTGACTCACCGCCCTTGTATTATAGAAATACCAGTCACCCTTGGGGGTAGAGCTGGCAGCCGAAGATGCACCAGCCGTCTGAGTGGCAGGAGTGCGATTCTGGGTCTGAGCAGTTGCACCGGGACGTGCATTAGCTCCAGTGCGGGAGAGTCCTTTCTTGGCTTCCAGCTTCTCCTCCTCCTTCTCTTTCTTCTTCAGCAGTTCTATCACCCTGTCTATAGCCTCCAGACGGTCTTTCTCATCCATTTGAGCCAGGGTCTGCAGGCTGTCCTGCAGCTTAATGGCTGTCAGATGTGGTTCCAACTCGGTCAGTATCTTGCTGCGACGCTCACTCTCCTTGAACTCTTCGTGTTCTTTATCCAGGATGGCTACGCACTGCTTGTAGGTCCGTGCCGCTTCGATGTAGTTTTCCATGTCCCAGTAGAGCTGACTAAGGCGCAACAGCAGCACGGCCTTGGCTATTCCGCTCTGCGTAGCCTCCAGTACACCCCGTTCGTATGCACCAATGCAATGGGCCGTATCTTGAACACTCAGGTAGATATTACCTATTGCGTAATAGACCTTGTCTAGATAGTCCTTGTTCTTGTCGCTCTTTGCCATCCTCCTCAGCTTAGCAATCATCTGCTTATATTTGTCACGAGGCAGGACCTCGGTTTGCAGGATACGGGCATTGAAGGCCAGTTCGTATGGCGGGTTACTGCGTATCACACGGCTCAGGGCCTTGTAGGCCTGTTGCCCGTCGCCCGTTTGCTGATAAAGCTGACCCAGCAGGAAGTTCATGCGCGCTTTTTGCAGCTTGCCGCGCGTAGCACTCACAGCCCGTTGCAGATAGGGGATTGCTTCCTTGTACTGGTGGGTCTGAATCAGATAGGCTGCCATCGTATTGTCCCGCTCACGAACACCCTGAGTGGTCATGCTGTCCCGCTTCATCTTACTCAGAATGTCTTCTGCATCATAGGGCCATTCCATCGCTACGTAGCAACGAGCCAGCCGGGCCTTGGCCACGCCGACCACTTCGGGCTGTGTGCTGTAGAGACGCAGGATGTAGTTCAGGGTCGAAGCAGCCTCGATGAACTCACCCCGACGGAACTGGGACTCGGCCATCAACAGCCAGGCGTGGCGAAGGTAGGGATTGAACTCCTTGCGAGCCAGGTAGGCCTTTTGCTTGGGGGTACGACGCTTGTTGCCCTTCACTGTGGGGCGTTTCTTTATGCTGTGTACCTTGATGGCCTTCTCGCACTTCGTTATGGCTGTCTCATAATTACCCTTACCCATGTTGGCCGTACTCTTGTTCGTACTCAGGTACATGGGTAACAGACGGGTATAGTCATCTTTATGGCCGCGTGTCTGCGCATCGACTCCCTCCAGGAAAGCCTGTTGTCCATTGTAGAGGGTGTTGAAGCGTGCGGTTGTGGCATGGTAGAAACGTGTACCTGACGTATTCTTCTTGGTGGAACAAGACATAACCAGGAACATGCAGAGCACGACCCAGCAAACCCGGACGAGACAGAGCCTCATTCCATCGTCCATTATGTCTTTTAATCCTTTCACCATTTATAATAACGTGCTCGCGCGAAAAATATTGCCCTGCGGACGAATAAATTTGATTGGTTAGTTGTCATAGACAGTCAATCACATTCTCCGTTCCCCTATTATCAGGAAGACCTCGTCCTTCACCTCATTGGGCAGTTCCACCTGCCTCAGTTGCAGGCTGCGTACCCATCCCGCCACTTCATCATCGCGCATTGTGTAAAGAACATTCCTAAACTCATCCGCTTCCGATTCTTCATACTCATCGCCGCTCCGCCCCCGGAATCGATCCAGTTCTTCATCGTCGTAATACTCCACCTGACGACTCAGTGCTGCCAACAGGCTGTCGCGTTCGCACACCTCATGCTGACCGCAGCATTCCATGTCTATCGGATTCAGTGTGGAAGGTACTTCCGTTTCGGTCAGAAGCCCGTTCTGCACCATGCGCCGGTACTTCCTGTTCCGCAACCAATGCGCCAATCCTGCTATCAGCCCAAGCAGGAGAAGTGACAATATTGTGTAAAGAATTATCATGAACGAAACAGGTTAATTTCCACGGATATCGAACTGCACTTTCTTCAAGTCGTCCCAGAAGGCGGGATAGGATTTGCTTACCACCTGTGGATTATTTATCCTCAGCATCCCCAATTTCATGCAGGCGGGTGCAAACGACATCGCCATACGATGGTCCTCATAGGTATCAATAGCGGCATCGGGGTCGGCTGCTGTGCGCTTGCCCTCCCATATCAGCAAGCTGCCCTGCTCCTCACGAAGGACGTAGCCCAACTTACCCAGTTCGCACCGAAGTGCTGCCATACGGTCTGTTTCCTTTATCTTCAGGCTCTGCAGGCCCGTGAAGCGGAACGGCACGTTCATCATTGCACACGTCACAACAAGTGTTTGTGCCAAGTCTGGCTGGTCCGAGAAGTCCAGGTCGAGCCGTTCAGCCCTTTGCTTCGACTTCCTCAGCACCACGCCTTCTAACCCGTCCTCATCCCGCACTGGCAATGTTTCCACACCCAACGGCTGGAACATACGCTGCACTGCGCTGTCACCCTGTAAACTCCGGCCAAAGAGGCCTGGCAGACGTACCTCGGCATCAGCATCGTCCGACAAGGCAATCATCTCGTACCAGTAGCTGGCGGCACTCCAGTCACTCTCTATATAATAATAAGGTAGGGGCTTGTAACCTCCGCCTTCCACGCGCACTGTCCTTTCATCCAACCAACGGGCCAGTGCACCGAAGCTATGCATCACCTCCAGCGTCATGTCGATATAGGGCCGGCTAACCACCTGGCCTGTCAGATGCAGCACCAGCCCATCGACCATCACCGGACCTATCATGAGCAACGCACTGATGTACTGACTGCTCACGCCGCCTGGCAGTTCCAACTCACCACCCTGCAAAACACGTCCCTCAATGCGCAACGGGGGAAAGCCTTCCTCGCCTTCGTAGTCCACGCGGGCACACAACTGACGCAGGGCATCCACCAGAGGGGCGATGGGACGGTGGCGCATTCGTTCCGTCCCCGTAATGATTCGCAAGCCGGATGTAACGGCCAGGCAAGCCGTCAGAAAGCGCATGGCCGTCCCTGCTGCCTGCACATCAACCGTCTCAGGCAAACTGCGCAATGCTGCCAGCATGACCCGCGTATCGTCGCAGTCGGAAACATTATGCAGGCCTGCACAAGCTTCATCATCTAGGATATGTCTCTGCTGGCTCAGTGCCGTAATCATCAGGGCACGATTACTGAGGCTTTTACTGGCCGGCAACTGTATTGTTCCCCTCATTTTTTGGGGTGGAAAGAGCATCATTTGCGTCATTTTTCAGCATTTTTTTGCTAATTTGAGTACAAAGTTACAAAAATATTTGGAGGGAACAAAAAAATGCCCTACCTTTGCACTCGCAAAAAGGAACGGGATGTAGCTCAGTCCGGTTTAGAGTACGCGTCTGGGGGGCGTGTGGTCGCAAGTTCGAATCTTGTCATCCCGACTACCTTTGAGAACCGCGGGAAGAAGCTTAAGAAGCTGATTCCGCGGTTTTTTCTTTCTTGTGCCATTACAGGCGACTAGAGAATGATTATGTCAAACGGCCTCAACAACAAGTTTATGAAGGATTCTGTGATTATTGTAAGTGGTGGCATGGATTCTATCACGATGCTCCATGAGTTTAAAGACGATATTGCTCTTGCCTTGACCTTCGACTATGGTAGCAACCATGCCGGGAATGAGATTAAGTTCGCAAGGCTTCACTGTGAAAGGCTGGGGATTGAGCATATCATCATCCCTCTGTCTTTCATGCACGACTATTTTAAATCATCTCTTCTGGAAGGAGGCGATGCGATTCCCGAAGGTCATTATGACGATGAGAACATGAAATCGACCGTCGTACCATTCCGCAACGGCATAATGCTTGCTATCGCCTGCGGCATGGCCGAGTCACGCGGACTAAGAAAGGTCATGATTGCCAATCACGACGGGGATCATGCCATCTACCCCGACTGCCGGAAGGAGTTCATCGAAGCCATGTCAAGGGCAACGGCTTCGGGAACATATGATGGCGTAGTAGTCTATGCACCCTACACGAGAATCACGAAGACCGACATTGCCCGAAGAGGCAAGGCAATCGGTTTAGATTACGCCGAAACATGGTCGTGCTACAAAGGCGGTGAGAAGCACTGCGGTAAATGCGGCACTTGTATCGAGCGCAAAGAGGCTCTTCTTGATGCAGGCATTCCAGACCCTACTGAATATGAAGAGTAGAAAAGCGGCTTAATAGACTCTCTTCAGCTGGGCACCGGTGTAGTAATGACTCAAGATCTTGCGATAGGGATAGCCCTGGTGTCCCATTACGGCGGCCCCTATCTGACAGAGTCCTACACCGTGTCCCCATCCCTTTCCGTCCAGACGAATACGCTGTGGTACGCCGTCCCTGACATCCAGGAGCTGTACCGTAAAGGCACTACTCATGAGATGAGAAGTGCTCAGTGTGCGACGTATCTCGAGTTCCTTTCCCACAGTGAAGCTACGCAGCGAGCCGACGATAAGCAGGCGTGAGATGTGCCCGCCAGGCCCTGCCTCCAAAGATTCCAGGTTCAGGATGTCACCTAAGTCAATCTTCAGACGACTGGTGATGAGCGCCTTGAGCTCTTCCTGAGAATATTCCACATGCCAACGGTAAAAGTCGGTGGTCTCCAGGTCATAGTCGTTCAACACACGCCTGAGGATTGCCGGGTCCTGGATGTTGCAGAAGGGGTCTGAGACGGAGGTCAGATAGGGATGGCGTACGTTTTCCCAACAATACTGGAACTCGTTGGTCCGCCCCCCACAACACTTACCGAAGCGCGTGTCACAGATGCGACCCTGGCTGACGAGGATCTGCCCGCGAGTAGCTGCTATGGCCTGTCGTACCTGGGGACTCAGCCCGCGGGTAACACCCTGATAACGCTGGCAGTGGTCATCGGCACAGACATCGAAGAGAGTGTGGTCTTCGCGGTCATACCAGCGGATGAGTTCATCATCGCTGCGCGAGAAGAGGAAGAAACTCTGTCCGTTGCTCTCATGCAGACGGCGCTTCTCCATCTGTGCAAAGAGCCAGCTGCGACTGATGACAGCCGCAGCCTTCAGGAATTCCAGACTGCACGAGGATTTCATCTCACTGCTGATAACACTGGTCAGGTAGTCCTCGACTGGCAGTACGTTGATGGCTACCACCTTGTCTTCCTCAACCACCAGGCGCAGTGTGCCGGTGAAGGTCTGACTCTCCTGGCGCTCCCAGTGGAACTGCTGTCCTATCGTAACATTGTACAGGCTGAAGGTGGCGCCGGGGCGCGATGGGCGGAACGTCAGTTCCCGATAAAGTGTATCTCTCCATCTGACACAGCCGTCCTGACATTCCACGGTCTGTTCACCCAGCACAGGCTGCCCTTTAGCCGTATATTCGCCGTTCATACAGAAACGCAGGCACTGAGCACTCATCACACCGACACTCACTTCCGGTGCTTCATGAAGGACGGTGATTCCTTCCAGCTTAGCCTCATCGGACTGAGAGGCCGTCTCTCTCTCATCTGTCTCGCCCTGCAGTTCACGGATGACAGGCTTCAGTTCCTCGCTGCTCATCGTTACCTCGCGCAAGATCTGAGCAGCCCACTCGGGAGTGAGTTGACGGAAGTCTTCTTCACGAGGCGTTATAATCAGTCCGCATAGGTCAAGCGCACCAGGACTCACCATCATCTTCCGGTCACCCTCGGCATAGTAGCAATCGGGTCTGTGCTTGGAGCGAGGGAAGACAAGGGTGACAATCTCGTCGGGCCAGGCACTGCCGCCACTCTGTCTCCAGGACACCAGGTTCATGCGTGGTTCACTCTCCCCCTCATGAATAGGCAGTGCCTTATAAACGCGTTGGCACAACAGGCTGTCGGCCTCGGCCGGAAGGCTGCGGATGACGAAGACCGGACAGACATAAGTGGGCAGGTAGTAGAGTCCGCATCGGCTACTGGTATTCCCGGCCTCCTCCATAGAGGCGGTCTGCTCACCGGTCAACGGATAGAGTTTCTGAAGGTCTTTCTCATACATGCTCCAGTCGCGTTCCAGGGGCACCACACCCCGGCTGCCGGCCTGCAGATGCATGTGGTCTGGACACGAAGCACCACAGAGCGGACCGTTGTAGAAGACGATGTGCCCGGGCATAGCCCAGGCCATGCGCCGCATCGTGCCGAAATGGCTGTAGATGCTCTGCGGGGTATGGCGACGGGTGGGAATGGTGAAGTGCTGCGGCAGGATGGGGAACGGGTTCACCAGTATCTGATAGTGCTTCTCCGTCATCAGCTTATGCTGCTGCGGCGGACGGTTGTGGTCGCAGAGGAAACAAGGCCGTTCCTGCACGCTTTGCTTGTCTATGTTGGCACCTGTACTGACTATCCTCGCAGGATTCCACTGAGCAGCCAGCATGACATCACCCACTGCCAGTTCACGGGTCTGCACCTGCTCCTTCAGTGCCTCATAACGGGCTGCAGCCTCGGGCCATTCGGCCAACTCATGCTGAAAGAAAGCCTCCGTCTCTTCGGCCGAGACACTATGTTGCCAGAGCCGGTTCAACTGTTGCCGTGCCTTAATCTCCAGACTACGCAGGTGGTCTTTATAGGTGTTGTTGCGGTTGATGCGTTCCTGACTCAGAGCGGCATCACTGTTACCCTCCCAACGGCGACACAGATAGACCTCATCATAGATGCGGCCAATACGATAGTGGCGACTTATCATCAGACCCAAGGCATAATCCTCGCCATAGCTGGTATTGGGAATCTGCAACTGCCGGAGGACGGGGGTGAAGAAAGCACGTGGCGCACCCAGTCCATTGATGCGCAGAGCATTGTTGCGACCGTTCATCATGGTCCACTCGCGATGGTCGATAAGTCCTGGCGGCAGTGTATTCAGCTGGAAGTCACACATCCTGTAGGAGCCTATCACCATGGCAGCCCGTTCCTCGTAGAACTTATCCACGATGCGTTGCAGGGTCTGCGGACTGCTGTACAGGTCATCACTGTCCAGTTGCACTACGAAACGGCCTGCCTGTGGATGATGGACGGCCATATTCCAGCATCCTCCAATACCCAGGTCATCGCGTTCAGGTATGATATGTATGACTCGTTCATCATCTGCAAAACGGCGTATCGCCTCTGTTGTCCCATCTGTACTGCCGTTATCAACGACCATCAGGTTGAAGAGGAAGTCGGTCTTCTGTTCCAGCACGCTTCGCACGGCATCCTCGATGGTACGCACACGGTTACGCACAGGTATAACCACGGTAGCCTCCACCGGGAACTCTCCCTCATCCAGCTTTACCTCGTCATATTCATTACCGTGAAGATAAGCATTCAGGGCACGAAGATGACGCGTACAGGCACGTTCCATCTCCACCTGACGGGCACGGTTACGCGGATCGACATAGTCGAACTGCTTCTGTCCGCTCAGGCGGGTATCCTGTTCCACCTCGGTATAGAGAAACTCATCTATGTGCAACGGCAGGCACTCCCGGCTCAGGAAGAGCCGCAGATCGTAGAGCGCTGCGTACTGATAGGGATGCAACCCCTCCTGCGCAATGTACTGCTGCAGGGTGCTGGTGCGGATCAGCAAGACAGACCCCAGTTGGAAGTCATCACGCACAGATCCCAGCTGGCAGTCTATCAGGGGCATGGCACTGCGCTTGCCATCGGGTGTCACGATGTAATGGTCGGCATAGAGCATCAGCGCCTGACTGTCCTCGGCAATAGTGAGCCAGCGGGTCAGGGCATGATAACCCAGTTGTAATGTGTCGTACTTTGTATAGAGCAGAAAGTAGGGTGTAGTGGTCTGCTGGGCTATGAAACGCAGGGTACTTGTCTGCCCAGCACTGCCTTCGCGTAACAGATGTACAGTTTCCACATGTTCATCGGCCTGCAACTGGGCAAGTGTGCCTGCCACCTGTTCGTCACTCTGCCAAGGTATAAAACAATCTATCTTCATCTCGGTCTTGTGATATTTTTTTGCAAAAATACGATTAAGCGAGAGATAATGCAAATAAAACACAATTTAATTTGATTATCCGAGCGAAAGTATTTTAGACCGCAGGTCAAAATTACGATTAAGCGAGAGATAATGCAAATAAAACACAATTTAATTTGATTATCCGAGCGAAAGTATTTTAGACCGCAGGTCAAAATTACGATTAAATTGCTGCAATTACACCATAACGGGTGCAAAGACGCCTTCCAATGCGTTCAGCAAACAGGCGTTTTAGAGAGCAATTCATACAGGCAATTGTCCTTAGCCCACCAGTAAGGAAACAAAAATGGAGTTTTATTTTGTTTTGTCCCCAGTTCTTTGTAATTTCGCACCGTGAAAGTACATATCTTCAATCCAGAAAATGACTTGGCGCTTGCTGACGGGAAGCCCGGCTACACGGCTCCTGCAAGTGCCAGGCAGATGAGGCACGACCTCTATTGGCTCCCCAAGTGGTGGGCCGACGAGGACGATGTGGTGTGGGATGGCAAGGAGCATCTCAGCCTTCAGCCGGGTGATGAGATACGGCCCTGGGGATGGAGTCCTGCCCTTGTTCATGAATTACGCGAGGCGGGTGTAGCAAATGAGTTCCTGCCCAGCGACGATGAGATGGACCGTCTGCGCAAGCTCTCGCATCGGCTCACAGCCGTAGAAGCGCTGCGTCAACTCACTGAGGACGGTGTGGCCGAGGGTTTCCGATGCGGAGAGAGTCGCCTGTGCAACTCGGTGGAGGAGGCTATGACCCTGCCCCGCTCATTGCTGAAAGCACCTTGGAGCAGTAGCGGAAAGGGGCTGATGATGTCGGACGCAACGGGTGCCGAGGGCTGGTGCCGTCGCATCCTGAGACAACAGGGAAGCATCGTAGCCGAACGGCCGCTTAGGAAACTGGCCGACTTTGCCCTGCTCTTTCAGCTGGACGGACGGGGCGGTGTCACCTATCGTGGACTCTCACTTTTCCATACAAACGAACAAGGTGCCTATACGGGCAACTGGCTGGCACCCGAGGGCGAGAAGCTGCAATGGCTCATGCAGTATGTGCCGCCTCAGCCCCTGATGGAGATACGGCGCTGGTGGGAAGCCTACCTCACCCGCTTCGACTACAAGGGCCCGCTGGGCGTGGATATGTTGCTGGCCGAAGAGGGCATCTGCCCCTGCATAGAAATCAACTGGCGCATGACGATGGGTCACGTAGCTCAGCTGCTCACGGAGCAAGGCCACACAGGCAAGCTGCTGGTTCACTACATCTACGGCCAGTATTGTGCCGAAGTAGAAGCGTTCAGCTGAACGGAAACGATAACCTAAACGATAACTTTAAACTTTTGAACCCTTGAACTTTTGAACCCTTGAAACCCTTTTCCTATGCGAAAGAATAATCTCATCACACTCATCTGCCTGCTGCTGCTGACCGGCTGCAAGGAAGAAGTCGACACCTCCGTCCGCTACGTTTTCAAGCACGATACGGTACTGTCCTACCTGCAGAAACACAAGGCCTACAGCGAGTATGCCAGTTTGCTGAACGAGGT
>JAEEGL011248279.1_pt1 | contig 10933 bp, 8 predicted proteins | sample 9134231 | NCBI WGS metagenome assembly JAEEGL01 (sample SAMN16246548, study PRJNA631951) | gut metagenome | biome: gut microbiome; feature: rumen; material: fiber-attached | host: Bos | place: Iran: Karaj | collected 2018-10 | reverse complement strand
GAACGGTTTAACAAACGAATTCCACCCGACGCAGATTTTAGCCGATATGCTGACGATAAAGGAACATTTCGGCAGTCTCAAAGGCAAAAAGCTCGTGTTCATGGGCGACGCGCGGTACAATATGGCAAACTCGCTTATGGTCGGATGCTCAAAGCTCGGCATGGATTTTGTCGCCTGCTCCGCGCCGGATTATTTCCCGGACAATAAACTTATTCAAATATGCAAAAAAGAAGCAGAAAAGACCGGCGCTTCCCTTTCCTTTATTTCCGATCCTTACGAAGCCGTAAAGGGCGCGGACGTCATATATACGGACGTCTGGGTCTCAATGGGCGAGCCGGACGACGTATGGGAAAAGCGCATAAAAGACTTGTCGCCTTACAGAGTCACAAAAGATATTACGAACGCTGCCGGCGAAAACTGCATTTTCATGCACTGCCTGCCCGCGTTCCACGATCTTAAAACGACAATCGGAAAAAAGATATACGACAAATTCGGCATAGACTGCATGGAGGTAACGGACGAGGTATTCGAAAGCCCCGCATCCGTCGTATTTGACGAAGCGGAAAACCGTATGCACACGATCAAAGCTGTCATGGCGGCTACGCTTTGCCCGCCGGAAATACTGTAAATTTGCTTTGCCGCAATATAAAAACCCGCCGCGTTTTACACGCGACGGATTTTTGTTTGAATCGTTATCTGGTCTTTATAGAATTTTCGTAGCTTTCGATCATCTTCTTGACCATCTGACCGCCGACAGAACCTGCCTGCTTGGAGGTAAGATCACCGTTGTAGCCGTTTTTAAGATTTACGCCGACTTCGGAAGCGGCTTCCATTTTGAAGCGGTTGAGAGCATCCTTAGCATCGGGCACTACATGCTTTGCCATAATAATATGATTCCTTTCAAAATACTTATATAAAGCGAAGTCTATTCGACCCGCGTATGATATAAAGCCTTTTGGCTTCGATCATATTATGTGCAAAGCGTTTTATATTATTACAAGGTAATTTTTGTTATTTTACGGTCTGCCTTATAAGATCCGCGGTCTGTTTTGCGCAGATCTGTATTCCTTTTTCGGACAGGTGCAGATAGTCGTCGCAGATATTCCCTTTTATATCCGTCGCCACGGCGGAATACAGGTCGTTTATTATTACGCCGCGCGGTATCAGCGCTTTTTTCGCCGCCTCGTTATAAGCTATCGCGCGGTTTATGTCGTGTCCCCACATTTCCGGTCTTGCCGGCGTTGACGTTGCGAATATCACGTTTTTGCTGTATTTATGCAAAACCGCCTCTATCCGCAAAAGCGTCTTAACGTATTCGTCAATATCCGTAAAAGGTCCGTCTCCGAGATCGCAGACGTCCCACAGACCGTTGTTCCAGTGTATGACGTCCGCGCCTTCAAGCTCCGGCTTCCATTCCCACAAAACCATTCTGAGCGTGTATTTTGCAAAACGCCCGTTATCCTCGGGCAAAAAAGTATCAAATTCATCGGATAACAGCTCCGCGCATCTCTGCCCGTAGCCTATAAGCCGTATGGAATCTCCCAAAAGCGCCGCTTTTTTCATTTTAAGCTCTCCTTTGTTTTTTTATTATTATACTGCAAATCCCGGGTAATTGAAATATGATTTTGTTAAATTTCGCGGTTTTGCATTTGTTTTTGTTCATTTATTTTTTACATTCATTATCTGCAACATTCACCGCAGGTTTGCCTCTTATCCATAAAATAACCGATATAATATATTATAATATCAAAAAAGATATTTATGTGATATGTATGAGTAGAAAGTATTCTGTATTACTTGCCGATCTTGACAACACGCTGTTTGATTTTTCGGCGTCGGAACGTATAGCGATCACGAAACTTTTGTCGCGTTACGGACCGGTATCCGAGCAGCTGCTTGACAAATATTCCGCTTTTAACGACAGTTTGTGGAAACGGCTTGAAAAAGGCGAGATAACGCGAAAACAGCTTATTGCAACGCGTTTTACCGAATTTTTCAGTTCGCAGGGCATAAACGGAGACGGGGCGGAAGCCGCGCCGTTATACGAAAAATATCTGTCGGAGACGGCGGTATGGTTATACGGTGCGAAAAAGCTGCTTTTACGGTGCCGCGGCAAAATTAGAGTCTATATTATCTCAAACGGACTTGCAAGCGTGCAGTTTCCGAGAGTACAGGCAAGCGGGATAGATAAAATAACGGACGGACATTTTATATCCGAGCTGGTCGGCTACAACAAGCCGGATATACGTTATTTTGAAGCCGTCGGCGAAAGCATACCGGGCTTTTCAAAAGCGGAAACGCTCGTTTTGGGAGATTCGCTTACCGCTGATATCAAAGGCGGCGCCGAATTCGGCTGCGACACGTGTCTTTACGACAGATTCAGCAGTTATACCGGTGAAAGCGGGATCAAGCCCGATTTCGTAATACATAAATTATCCGAATTATATAAAATACTTGATATTTGACATACTGAAAGGAACCGAAATGAAAAAATACCGCAAATTGATAATTCTTATATCGCTTATGCTTGCTGTCACGGCGTTTCTCTGCTCCTGCGGCGCGCCGAACACCGTATCTACCGATACGAAATATAAGCTTACGCTTTTAACGTCGCTTTATCCGGACGCGAACGGCGCGGAAACTAACGAGAGAGCCGCGCTTGCGTTAAGCGACAAAACCGTCAGCGGCTGCGCGTGGAAAGCTCTTAATGAATACCGCAAAAACACATATGACAGCACAACTGCCGATTCTCTCGCCGCCATAAAGTATTATACTCCGGCAGAGGCAAAGGGTACGGATACCGTATCTTACGCCGCGGCTTTCACCGCCGCCGCGAAAAAACAGCTTGAGCTTGCGGCAGCAGGCGGCGCGGAGATCATCGTGGTTTGCAGCGACGATTACGCAAACGCTTATCTTGAAGTAAAAGATACGACAAAGACCTTCGGTGAAGTGACTTACGTCCTTCTCACCGTGCCGGGCTCAAAACTCGCACAGGCGGCGACGCTCAACGCAAAAACGACTGCCGTCGTTTTAGACAACAGCCAGTTCGGTTATCTGTTCGGCTACTACGCCGCGCAGAAAGGCTATAAAAAGATAGGTTACGCCGGCGCGGACGGAGCCGCTTCCGAAGCGTTCGTCACAGGTCTTAAAGCCGGTGCGGAAGCAGGCGGCGGAGCTGAAGTAAAAACGTCGCTTACGTCATCCGGTCCCGTTGACAATATCATAAAGGAAGATATAGAAAAATTAAACGACGCCGATATACTTATAGGCGACGAACTTACTATGTCGTATATAGCCGCATCCGGCAAAAAGTACGCAAGCATTTACGCCGATGAAAAAGCGGAATTCTCCGTATCCGTAAACGGCGAAAAGCTCACCGCAAAACTCGCGGATATTATAAACACAGCAAGACAGTCTAACGCCGCAACGGTAAAAGTGCTTACCGCAGCTGACGGGATATTCGTATATTCCGGCGACGAGGCTCTTGTTGAAGTACCGGAGTTTGCCGCGGTAAATACTGAAACAGAGACGACGGCTGAGACTGCCGCGGAATAAACATATAAGGAAACAGGCTGCCGTATACCGACAGCCTTTATTGACCGATGATAACAGATCTGACAAACGGAAAACCGTCAAAGCTGATCGTCGGCTTTACTCTGCCGATGCTCGCTTCCGTGATCTTCCAACAGCTTTATACGTTAGCCGACTTTATTATCGCGGGCAAATTCGTCAGCATTGACGCGCTTGCGGCTGTCGGTGTTTCCGGCATGGTCACGTTTTTGTTCATGGCGTTCGCCACCGGATCGAACATAGGCATTTCCGTCGTCATTTCTCATCATTTCGGCGCAAAAGAATACGAAAAAACAAAAACCGCGGTATATACTGCGATCATTTCAATGATCACTTTAGCCGCGGTTTTTACCGTTATCGGACTGCTGATCTCCTCTCCCCTGCTTGACGCGATGAATACCGACCGGGATATAAAAGCGTCCGCGCTCGAGTATCTGAACATCTATATTTTCGGTCTTGTATTTCTGTTTTTATACAATACCTGCAACGGCGCGTTCTCCGCGCTCGGAGACTCCACCACGCCGTTTATTTTCCTCGCGGTATCAAGCATTTCTAACATCATACTTGACGCGGTATTCGTTATCAAGTTCAAAATGGGCGTCGCGGGCGTTGCGTGGGCAACGTTTATCTGCCAGGGCTTCGCGTCAATAGCGGTGCTTATCACGCTATTGATACGGCTGAAAAAATTCGTGCCGCACGCAAAAGGAAAGCCGTTTTCTTTCACCATTTTCAAAGAAACCGCGCGTTTGGCGGTGCCGAGCATACTTCAGCAGTCGTTCGTTTCAGTCGGAAACATACTTATAATGTCAAAGGTCAATACGTTTGCAAACGATTTCGTCGCGGCGTATTCGTCCTGCATCAAGCTGAACACGTTTATCATAAACTGCTGTATGACGGTAGGCAACGCCGTATCGTCGTATACGGCGCAGAATATCGGCGCAAAAAAGCTGGAGAGAATAAAAGGCGGCTTCAGAAGCGGACTTATGATAGGCGAGGGCGTGGTGCTTTTTGCCATGATCATATTTATGATTTTCCCGAATCCCGTTATATCTCTGTTCCTTGACACGTCAAAACCGGAGCTGATACAGGGCGCGCTTGAAGCCGGAAAACACTTTATATATATCGTAACGCCGTTTTACGTGCTTATGACTCTGAAGATCACCGCGGACGGCGTACTGCGCGGCGCCGGCGCTATGGCGGAATTTACCGCCGGTACGTTTACCTCTCTGTTCTTGCGCGTGCTGTTTTCCTACGTGCTCGGCTCGCTTATAGGTCAGGACGGCATTTGGTGGGCTGTATCCATCGGCTGGGTGATACCGTGCGCGATGTCGTATATATTCTATAAAACGGGAACGTGGAAGAGGAAGATCAAGAAGAATTCAGAATTAAGAATTCAGAATTCAGAATAAAAAGACGGGCGACCGATGGTCGCCCCTACCGTCTTAATTCTTAATTCTTAATTCTTAATTTATATAAAGGTCTTTCGATATAAATTCCGGCTCGCAGGTGAGGTTTATTTTCAGTCTTTTTACGTACTCCTCCTCGCTCGGTGTGAGCATTTTTGTTGAGTGGGCCTCACAGTGTTCAAGCTCCGGCAGCTTCTGCAAAGCGTACGCAACAGACGGGTTCGTCGCGGCGCAGATGCTCAGCGCTATGAGCGCCTCGTGCAGGTTGAGTTTGCTCGCCTTTGAGCCTATCGAGCGTTTCATAGCCGTGATCGGTTCCAAAACGACCGGCGAGATAAGATGTATATCGTCCGCTATGCCGGACAGGTATTTTATCGCGTTTATCATTGCCGCGGACGCCGCGGAGATCATAGGCGAGGATTTGCCGGTGACGACGTGACCGTCGTTCAGCTTTATCGCAACGCAGTGCAGACCGCCCGTCTTCTCCGCTTTTTCAAGCGCGTAATGCACGACGTCTCTGTCCGTCTTCTGCGCGTTCAGCTCTTCCATAAGCGCTTCGCAGCGGAACACGACGCTCTGGTCGCATAACCCGTTTTTGTAGTCGCAGGCGGCTTTATAATATCTTCTTATGACCTCCTGCTTTGACGCTTCGCGGCAGACCTCGTCGTCGCTGATGCAGAAGCCGACCATATTTACGCCCATATCCGTAGGCGATTTATATATATCCTCTTTGCTTCCGGATATTCTTGACAGTATCTTGCGTACGACCGGGAAAGCCTCAACGTCGCGGTTGTAGTTTACGGTCGTTACGCCGTAAGCTTCGAGATGATACGGGTCGATCATATTCACGTCGGACAGGTCCGCCGTAGCCGCTTCGTACGCTATGTTTATCGGATGTTTGAGCGGCAGGTTCCATATCGGAAACGTTTCGAATTTCGCGTAACCGGCGTTGACGCCGCGCTTTCTTTCGTGATATATCTGCGACAGACAAGTAGCGAGTTTTCCCGAACCGGGACCGGGCGCGGTAACGACGACGAGCGGGCGCGTGGTAGGCACAAAATCGTTTGCGCCGTAGCCGTTATCGCTCGTTATGGTATCTATATCGTTCGGATAGCCTTTTATAACGCGGTGTATGAAAACGCGTTCTCCTCTTATTTCAAGCTTCTTTTTGAATATCTCCGCGGACGGCTGACCGACGTACTGCGTGATGACGACGGCGGAAACGTAAATATCAAGCGAGCGCAGTCCGTCAATAAGGCGCAGAACGTCCGTATCGTACGTAATGCCGTAATCCGCGCGTATCTTTTTACGCTCTATATCCGCGGCGTTTATGATAACTATTATTTCCAGCTTGTCTTTCAGCTTTTTAAGCAGTCTTATCTTTGAGTCGGGAGCAAAACCCGGCAGGACTCTAGACGCGTGATAGTCGTCAAACAGCTTTCCGCCGAATTCAAGATACAGCTTGTTGTCAAAATTATTGATGCGCTCAAGTATCCTTTTGGACTGCATCTCAACGTATTTTTCATTGTCAAATCCGATTTTCATAAGTGTCTCCCGTAAAACTCAAAAATATAGTTATATTATAATACATTTTTTTGAATTTGTAAATAGGAAAATCGTCAAAAAATAATATTTTTTATACAGAAAGGTCGATAATATGTTTAAATCCGGAAAATGGATATGGTACAAAGGCGGTCAAAGCCCGGATCTTTACGCAAACTTCATAAAAGAGTTTGAGTGCGGTAAAAAAACTACCCTTAAAATCGCCGCGGATTCCGATTATACCGTGTATATAAACGGCAGGCTTGCCGCTTTCGGTCAGTATCAGTCGTACCCCGATCACCGCGTATTTGACGAGATAGATATAACCGGGTTCACGCGTCCCGGAAAGAATCTGCTCGCCGTCACGGTATGGTATTTCGGCGCGCCGTTTTTCACGTACGTACCGGGAAACGCCGGGCTTATATATGAAATAGAATCTGACGGAAACGTCGTCGCGTACAGCGACGAAAATACTTATTCAAGAATAGCTCGCGATTATATAAGCGGTATGCGCCACGCGATAAGCGGACAGCTCGGTTTTTCGTATCACTGCGACTTAAAAGGTCAAAGCGACTGGATGGCGCCGGAGGGCGAAAGAGACGGATTTGAGAAAAGCGTTATCGCGGACGGGCTGACGTACGATCTTTCCCCGCGCCCGGTAAAAAAGCTCGATTTAAAAGACAGGATAAAGTCAAAGATCGTTATGCAGGGCGCTTTCACGTATCCGGAAACGCGCGTCAACACGCAGACGGATATGCAGGTGGCCGCGCTTTCCTTCCGCTTCCCTTCCGATATGGGCGACGGCGGGCTGACTTTCCCGCACAGCTTTAAGGCAAAAGAAAACGAGCAGATATTCTTTATAGTCGATCTCGGTTCTGAGACCGCGGGCTTTCTCGATTTTGACATAACCGTACCGGAAGATACGGATATGGAGGTCGGCTACGGCGAGCATCTCGTTGACGGCAGATGCCGCACGTCCATACGCGATTTTACCGCCGATTTCAAGCTTAAAGCCGGAAGAAACAGGTTTTTGAACACTTTCCGCCGCTTCGGCTGCAGATACCTGCAGTTCTTCATACACGCAAACAGCGTGGAAGTGGAATACGCGGGTCTGCGCCCGACGGAATATCCGCTGATACCGAAGAAACCGGAGCTTTCAAATCTATTGCGCAACACGATATACGAGGTATGCGAAAACACGCTGATCCAGTGTATGCACGAGCATTACGAGGACTGTCCGTGGCGCGAACAGTCGCTTTACACCATGGACAGCAGAAACCAGATGCTTTGCGGTTATTACGCTTTTAAAGAATATGAATTTCCGCGCGCGTGCCTTAAACTCATCTCTCAGGGCATGAGAGCTGACGGCATTTTATCGCTTTGCTACCCCGCCGGCTCCGATTTTCCGATACCGTCGTTTTCGCTCATGTATTTCGTGCAGATGCGCGAATATATAGACCACAGCAGGGACAAAAGCTTGGCAAAAGAGGTATATCCCGTTCTGCAAAAGCTTATTAAGACGTTTACTGACAAGATAGGCGATAACGGTCTGTGCGACAACTTCAAAAACAGCGAAGTCGGCGCTATATGGAACTTCTACGAATGGTCGTATTCCATGTCGGGCGGCGACGGAAACGCGAAAACGAGCTACGAAGCGCCGCTGAACGCCGATCTTTCGCTCGCTTTGCAGAATCTCGCGGCTATCTGCGCGTATCTCGGATACGACGAGGACGGTATGAAATACGCGGAGACGGCGATGAAGCTGAACAAAGCCATTGCAGATAAATTCTATAACAAAGAAACGAAGCTTTTCAACACCTTTGACGATAAGCACTTTGACGTTTACACCGTGCTGACGAATTCTCTCTGCCTGCTCTGCGGCGCGGCGGAAGGACTTGACACGTCCGTGATACTGCAGATACTTGAACATAACGGCGGAGAATACGACGGCTTTAAGGTCATACCGAACACGCTTTCAATGAACTCTTTCCGCTTTGACGCGCTGCTCAAAGTTGACGCGAAAAAATACAGAAGCGTGATATTAGACGAGATAGACCGCGATTATCTGTATATGCTGCGCGCCGGCGCGACGTCGTTCTGGGAAACGATAAACGGCGACTTTGATTTCGGTTACGCCGGCAGTCTCTGCCACGGCTGGAGCGCTTTGCCGATCTATTACTACGAAATACTGAACGGCTGACGGATTATTTGTGCTGAAAAGGCTTTACTTTTCGGCTGACTTATGATAAAATGACACCAGTATATCAAAAAAGGACAGTTAAATGAAAAAAACTCTGTGTTCTCTTCTTTGTATTATCATTTTTCTGAATACTTTTCTTTTGCTGTCGCCCGGTTACACCGCAAAAGCGAGGGTGAGCCGAGATATAACGTACGATTGCAGCATCAAGCTGAACGGCAAATGGATCGACGAAGACCTGATAGACGGCAAGGAGGAAACGTATTTAAAATACGATTCCGCAAAGATCGTTATAAAATCCTACGAGCCTGTCGGCGGCGTATATATCAAATTTGACCGCACTCCGCAGATATGGTCGCTTTCATACGAGAAAACGACGTTTTCCTGCGGTAATTACGGCTTTCTGCACGAATACCAGAGCGTGTATTTTGATAACGTCCGCACTCTGACGCTGACGTTTTACACTAAAACGTCCATTTCCGATATTTACGTTCTGTCCCGCGGCGAGAAGCTGCCGGATTTCGTGCAGACGTGGCGTCCGGCGGAAGGCAAGTGCGATATAATGCTGCTCTCCTGCCATTCCGACGACGATCAGCTCTTTTTTGCCGGCTCTGTCCCGGACGCCGTGAGCAGAGGCGCGGAGATGCAGGTCTGCTATTTCACAAACCACTGGAATACGCACCAGCGCCCGCACGAGCTGCTGAACGGTCTATGGGCGTGCGGGCTTGACCGCTATCCCGTTATAGGCAGATTTCCCGATTTTACGCGCGTTGATTCAGAATCCGAAATGCTATCCGGCTTTTTAAAGCGCGGATATACTTACGATCAGATGGTGGAAGACCAGGTGGAGCTGCTCCGAAAATACAAGCCGCAGATCGTTTTAGTGCACGACGTATACGGCGAATACGGGCACGCCGCGCACAAGCTTGACAGCCATTCCCTGCGCGACGCGGCAGCTGTTTCAAACAACCCGTTCAAATATCCAAAATCCGCCGAAAAATTCGGCGTATGGGAAGTGCCGAAGATATATATTCATCTTTACAGCAGAAACAAGATAGACTTTGAGATAGACGTGCCGCTTCAGCGCTTTGACGGCAAGACCGCGTACCAGGTCTCGCAGGACGCGTTTTTATGCCACATATCGCAGATGACCACGCGGTACAAGGAGTGGTTGCTCGGCACGGAGGAAAAGCCCGTTACGGATTCGCACGATTTTCCCAAGTACAGTCCGCGCGATTACGGACTTTGGCAGACAAACGTCGGAGCCGACAGAAGAAAAACCGATTTTTACGAAAACATAGTTTTACTAAAAGATCAGCCGCCAAAGGAAACGACGGCGGAAGAGACGACTGCGGAAGAGACGACGGAAGAAGTAACGACGGCAGAAGAAACGACAGTCGAAGAGGCAACAGAAGAAGAAACGGCAGAGGAAGAAACAACGGTTGAAATAACTGCCGCGGAGGAGACGGCGGAAGAAGAAACAACGACGGAAGAGACTGAAACCGAAACGGAAGTATCTGATACGGAAACAGAGGAAAAAGAAACCCCGGTATCAGCCAAAAATAAGACGGGTACGGGAAAGATCGTCAATATATGCGCCGCCTGCGGTATAGTTTCAGTCGTAATCGCCGCCGCGATCATCGGATTCAGATCCAAAAAATAATATATGTAAAAGTGAATATATAAACTCCCTCAGTCATCCGGGAATCGTCCCGGATGACAGCTCCCCCAAAGGAGGAGCCTTGATCTGCCTCCCACGTTGATGGAGGTGTCACGGCTTTGCCGTGACGGAAGGAGTTTTTCTGATACGGGGCTGTATATCAGCCCTTTTTCAGTTGTTTTCAAGCATATTCTCTATAAATATACCGTATCCTCTGCTCGCGTCGTTTACGAGAACGTGCGTTACCGCGCCTATCAGCTTGCCGTCCTGCAGTATCGGACTTCCGCTCATTCCCTGCACTATGCCGCCCGTTTTTCTTATAAGTTCTTCATCCGTTATCTTTACGATGAAGTTCTTTTCTTTTGTGCTGTATGACAGTATTTTTATTATTTTAGCGTCGTATTCGCATACCCCGCCGTCGTCCACCGTGCAGAGTATTTTGACGTTACCGGTCTTTACTTTGTCTTTTAAGGCTATCTGTACGGTTTTGCCTTTTTCGCATTTGTCAAGCTTGCCGTAAACGCCGCTCTGCGTGTTTGCCGTAAGCGTGCCCGCCGG
>JAEEGL011079584.1_pt1 | contig 10933 bp, 9 predicted proteins | sample 9134231 | NCBI WGS metagenome assembly JAEEGL01 (sample SAMN16246548, study PRJNA631951) | gut metagenome | biome: gut microbiome; feature: rumen; material: fiber-attached | host: Bos | place: Iran: Karaj | collected 2018-10 | reverse complement strand
TGGTAGCGACGGTGAGATTCGAACTTACGACCTGCCGGGTATGAACCGGATGCTCTAGCCAACTGAGCTACGTCGCCATATCAATTAGCAAGTAATATTATAAATGGTTTTAGAGGTTTTGTCAATAATATATGAGGTAAAAATTGATATAAATTGCTATTGATAGAAAAAAACATTATATATATAATTATTTTGATATTAGTAATTTGGAGATTTATATGGAAGAAGATAATGAAAAAAGGAACGATAGGAATAGGCTTTTAATTGCTCTAATTATAATATTTGCAATAATAATGATTGTTTTTAGTATTTATTCGTCAGTTGAGGAAAGAAGCGGATCTATTTTCAATAAAGATAAAAAAGAAGAGAAGACATATGAACAACGTTTAGAAGAAGAGAAAGAATTTAAGGAAAACTTTGAAGAATTTAAAGATAGTGTATATTGTGCTGAAAGCTTTGAGGGAATAGATGGTAAATTTAACATTAAATTTGTAAATGAAGGAAGCGAGCCACTATGCAATGCGATAGCATACATTATTTTCTATGATGCTGAAAATAAGATAGTTTCAGTTGAAGATGAGGATGTTGACTTTATTGAAGCTAATGGAGTTTTCTATATTTCGGTGGATCCACCTGTAGAATTTGACAGGTTTGATTATTATTTGAAATGTGATTACTATTATTCTAATTACATTCCTATGACAGATAAGGTATCATATGAAGTAATAGAAGGAAAATATGGAGATGACATTGAGATAATAAATAATTCAAAAGACTATGTAGAGTATGTAAATGTTGCGATTATATATTATGATAGCGAATCTAAACCAGTATACCTTGACTCTATCAGTGAATATGATTTAAAGGGTGGAGCAAAAGAGAAGAGATACATTTCAACGGATATATCATATATTGTAGAAGGTGCTACATACGATAAGTATGAAGTAATTCTAGAAAACGCATATACTCGAGAACAAAGATACTAATGGAGAGAAAAAATGATTAATTTTGAAGAAATAAGATTTCAAAAAAAGCATTTGAATAAAGTGCTTCATACTACACTTAATCCCGAAGAGCCAGGAGTAGTTAGAATTCATTTGGTACCACCAAGGAAAGCATTTATAAAACCTAGACCTAGTATAGCAATTATTAATGGAAAAGACTATATTCCAGTAAACTTATCTTGGTCTATAGTTTTAGCATGCTTTATTGAAGAAGTAAATGAGTTTGGTGGTAAAGAAATAACAGATGAAGAACTTGAAAATGTAGTGTCAAATACTGTAAAAAGAGTTAAAAAAGTATATACGTATACATCTCCAGCAACAATTAAAAAGGATTTAAAAATGATGCTTAATTTCTTTATTGCTGTTGCAAGAGGAGAAGAAACAGAAATAGATATTGGACAAATGTCTTTAAAAGATTATGCTAAATATATGAAAGCACCACATAGAATGGACTTAATGATTAGTTCAATGAAGAAAAACAAAAGATGGAATTGTAATCAAAAGTGTATTCATTGTTATGCTGCAAGTCAAGCATATGCAGAGACAGATGAACTTTCAACTGAAGATTGGAAATATATAATTGATAAATGTAGAGATAATTATATAAGTCAATTAACATTTACAGGTGGAGAACCTACGTTAAGAAAAGATTTAGTGGATCTAGTAAAATATGCGGAATGGTTTGTGACTAGACTTAATACTAATGGAGTACTTCTTACAGAAGAGCTATGCAAAGATTTATATGAAGCAAGTCTTGATAGTGTTCAAGTGACTTTATATTCATATGATAGAGATATTCATAATAAACTAGTTGGTGCCGACAATTTTGATAAAACAGTTCTAGGTATTGTTAATGCATTAGCAGCAGGACTAAATGTTAGTACTAATACACCACTATGTACACTTAACAAAGACTATATTAAAACTCTAGAATTCATTAATGAATTAGGAGTTACTTACGCTACTTGTTCAGGACTAATCATTACTGGAAATGCAAGGACTGAAGAATCAATTCAAACACAACTTTCAGAAGAAGAGATAACGATTATACTTAAGGAAGCTTCTAAGTTTGCAAAAGAAAACAAAATGGAAATATCATTTACATCACCAGGATGGGTGAGAGAGGAAACTTTAAGAGAATTAGGATTAGAAGTCCCATCTTGTGGTGCATGTCTTTCTAATATGGCAATTAGCCCTGACGGAAATGTTGTTCCTTGTCAAAGTTGGCTAATAGACGGATCTTCACTTGGAAATATGCTTTTAGATAATTGGGATAAGATATGGAATAGTGATAAGTGCAAGAAAATTAGAGAAAATTCGGCAAAAGTAGACTACGAATGTCCACTTAGAAAGGGGAAAGTAAATGAAAAATAAGACGAGTTTTATTTTATTAATTTTTGCTTTGTTCCTTTTGATATTTGTTCCGAGTACTTTTGCGAAAACACTAGATGAAATAGAGGAATATCACATTACAGTTAGTCCACAAAAAGATGGATCACTTGATATGGAATATCATATTAAATGGAAAGTACTAGATTCTGAGTCAGAAGGACCTTTGGAGTGGGTTAAAATTGGTATTCCAAATGCGCATGCTAAGGACATTACAGGAATTACATCGAATATTAAAAGCATTGATTATAAGATTATTGATAATGGATATTACATTAGAGTAGATTTTGATAGAGCATACTATAAAAATGAAGTAATAGATTTTACTTTTTCGTTTAGACAAGAGTACATGTATAATCTTTCAGGAGATACTGTTTCTTATGACTTTACACCAGGATGGTTTGATGATATTGAAGTTAAAGACATAGAAGTAATGTGGGATGCTACTGATGTAAGAAAAGCAGATGGTGGAGAGAAGAACTCTGACGGATTTTATGTATGGTCTAAAAGATTAAGAAAAGGCGGTAAAATGCCAATTAGAGTAACATATCGTAAATCAGCGTTTACTTCTTTAGATGAATATAAGCAAGCATCTAACGCTATGAAACTTAGCGGTAAAAAAACAACAACTGATCCGACAGATGTTGTAGCAATTATAGTTGTTATTTTAATATTAATATACGTTTTTGGAATGGTTTTTGGAAGAAGTGGGTATAGTTCGCACAGTGGTTTTGGAAGTAGTTATAATAGTGGTTATTACCCTAGAAGGAGATATCATTCTAGCTGTGCTTGTGTTAGCAGCTGTGCATGTGTAAGTAGTTGTGCGTGCGCATGTGCATGTGCTGGAGGTGGAAGGGCAGGATGCTCTAAAAAAGACCTATATGGAACAAAGCTGCTTATGAAAAAACTTAATAAAATACTATAAAAAAAGAGTAACTTTAGTTACTCTTTTTTATAATTATTATTTATTTTCGTCATCAGATGAATCATTGTTTTCTGGCTCTTCTTTGCTTTCTTCTGGTTTAGTTTCTTCAGCATTAGTAGCCTTAGGAACAACGTTCTTCTTTTCTGTTGGGATTATAATGTTCTTTTTCTGTTTACTTTTATCTTTAGGTCTTAATTCATTCATTACATCTCCAACCTCAACAAAATTAAGAACAGAATTGTCACCAATAACAACTTCTAATTCTTCATCATTTTTATTTTCATTATTATTATTCTCATTATCACTCATTTTCTTCACCTCGAAAATCAAACTACATATATATTGTATCACTTAAATACGAAATTGTCAATATTTAAGCGGCTTACAAGTATTTTCTATGCTATAGTTCTTGCCCAGAATTAGATTCATTTTCTAGGTTTAATGAATCTAACTTTTTGGTTGGAGCTTTGAAAGCAAATTTTGCATGTGGGATTGTTCTTCTTACATCGTCTGCTGTAACAGGTTTAAACAAACCTTCTTCTGGATCATACATAAAGAAACAAGTTTCATTTTCTAGTTCAAGAACTGTTATAGATGAGTTAGTTGTATAGTCTCGCGTATCGGTATAATCTAAAAATGACATCTTATCTCTTTCCTCTTCAGTAAATAGATTATGGAATAGTTCATAATAGTATTGTCTTACTTCCATTAGTTCTAGTTTTTTGTCAGAATTGTTTAAATATTTATATATAAATGACAACTTATACTTTGTGATAGAGTCTTTAGAAAAGTCCTTTTTACCTTGGCTTTTCATAAATTCAATCATATTATCTCTATCTAACATTTCTTTTTTTAAAAGTTCAACTGCGTCATCCATATATAATCCAAAGCGAATGTATCCTAATTTCTCGTCAATTCTTTCTATTTCCTCATTTGGGATAGTATCACATGGTTTACCTGACTGAGATACGGACTCATTTCCAAAGTTTCTAGTTCTAAAATGTTTTTGAATGTACATAGCATCTTTCATTAGATTAAAACAATACTGGTGACCATCTATTGTAGAAAGTACATCAACATGGTTCTGAGTTTGAAAGTCTAAACCATCAATACTACTTCGAATTCCAACCTCGTTTAAAGCTTCAGCAAGTAATTCAGATGCTTGTTTACATACTAGAGTTATTTTGTTTTCATATGGGAATCTTTCTAAGTCTTGGATTGTAAGATCATCAGCATAGATATCTGCACGAATACTTCTGTCAGATTCTCTATGAAATAAAAAACTATATGTAATTATTTCGCCAATTTTTAGGTATAAGTACCTTGCTTTTTCTAGATCAGACAAATCTGGCGGCATTTCTGCAATTATCTTTTTTATACTTACTCTCATTATAGTCTCCTCAAAAAAATTATAATTAATAAGAAAAAAATTATCAAGTGTCAATATTTTAAGATGCAGTAAAAGCCTTAGAAATATTGACAATTAACGCATTTCATGTAATAATATTGAAGTATAGTAGGAGGATGGAAATGAGTTTTAGCAAAGAAGAATCTATAATCGAAGCTATGCTTTTTGCTGCAGGTAGAGAAGTATCTGTAAAAGAGATTACTAACGTAATTGAGCTTGGTGCTGAAGATATAGACAGAATAATAATGAATATGAAAAGTGAATATGAAGCAAGAAATAGCGGATTAGAGATAATCAAAGTTAATGATAGCTATCAAATTTGTACTAGAAAAGACTATTACGAATATATTTATCCATTGTTTGATAATAGAGCAAAACCAAATATTTCAACAGCTGCTCTAGAAACTCTTTCTATTATTGCTTACAATCCAAAGATTACGAGATCTGAAATTGATGCTATTCGTGGTGTTAATTCTGATGGAACAATTTATAAGCTACTTGAATATGAATTAATTGAGGAAGCAGGAAGACTAGATGCTCCAGGCAGACCAACAACATACAAGGTAACACCAAAGTTTATGAAAATGTTTGGAATAACATCTTTAGATGAACTTCCAGAATTACCAAGATATAAGCTTGATGAGAATGAGCAAATCGTAATCGATGATATCATGGAGGCTCCAATGCCCGCAAGGGATGACGTAGAAGAAAGTTTGGAAACAGTAAGTGAAGAATCAGAAGAAAACAAGAATGATTCTTCTGATGACACAAACAAAGAATAATTAAAGTCAAAATTGGAGGAAATAAAAATGGGAAAAAATAAAGATGAATTTGTTAAAGAGATAACAAATATTGAAGATGATTTTGCACAATGGTATACAGATATAGTTCTTAAAGCAGAACTTGCTGATTATACAGATGTAAAAGGATTTATAGCAATTAGACCATATGGTTTTGCAATATGGGAAGCTATAAGAGATTATGCAGATAAAAAATTTAAAGAGTTAGGCGTTACTAACCTTTATATGCCAGAGTTAATTCCAGAGTCAATGCTTCAAAAGGAGAAAGATCATGTTGAGGGATTTGCACCAGAAGTAGCAATGGTAACAGAAGCTGGAGGAAAAAAATTAGACGAAAAGCTATGTGTTAGACCTACTTCAGAAACAATGTTTTCTACAATGTATGCTAAATGGGTAAGTTCTTGGAGAGATTTACCAATTATAGGAAATCAATGGTGTAGCGTTTTAAGATGGGAAAAAGAAACAAGACCTTTCTTAAGATCAAGAGAATTCTTATGGCAAGAAGGACATACCATTCATGAAACAGCAGAAGAAGCTGAAAAACTAACACTTGATATGTTAGATGTTTATGCAGATGTTATAGAAAATCTTTTAGCAGTTCCAGTTATAAAAGGAAGAAAAACACCAAAAGAGCAATTCGCGGGTGCTGAAGCAACATATACAGTTGAAGCAATGACTTATGATGGAAGAGCACTTCAATCTGGAACAAGTCATTATTTTGGACAAAACTTCTCTAAACCATATGAGATTAAATTCCAAAATAGAGAAGGAAAAGAAGAATATGCATATCAAACTTCTTGGGGAATTAGTACTAGACTTATAGGTGCATTAATTATGGCTCATGGTGATAATAGAGGATTAAAACTACCACCAAAAGTTGCACCAATTCAAGTTGTTATAGTTCCAATTGCACAACATAAAGAAGGTGTATTAGAAAAAGCAGATGAATTGTTTAAAGGAATGAAAAATAAGTTTAGAGTAAAAGTTGATGATAGAGACAATTACTCAACAGGATATAAATTTAATGATTGGGAAATGAAAGGTGTTCCAGTTAGAATTGAAATCGGACCAAGAGATATTGAAAATGGTGAAGCTGTTTTAGTAAGACGTGATACATTAGAAAAAGAAACAGTTAAACTAACAGAATTAAATGATAGAATTGAAAAACTTTTAGATGAAATTCAAACTAACATGTATAATCAATGCAAAGCAAGACAAGAGGATAGAACAACAGTGGCACATTCTTCAGATGAAATGTTAAAACAAATTACTGAAAAACAAGGATTTATTAAAACAATGTGGTGTGGAGATGTAGCTTGTGAAGATAAGATTAAAGAAGTTACAGGAGCACATTCAAGATGTATGCCATATGAGCAAGAACATTTAGATGACGTATGCCCAGTTTGTGGCAAGAAAGCAACAAAGATGGTAATATGGGGAAGACAATATTAAAATTGAAGCTATAACGCAACGGAAAAATGCGTTATAGCTTTTTTTGTATTATTTTTTTGGAGTAAACTAGTTTTAAATTGAAAAAAGAAATGCTGTTTATCGCTTCGCTTCTTGTTTTTTCCGTAAGATTAATGTATAATCTCATTGTTAGTATAAATGAATTATAGAGGGGAAAATAGATGGGATTTCTATATGTTTTTAGCGTAATTATATTAATGATTGGATTTTTTATTTTTAAAAAATCTGATGAAAAATTAAATATTGTAAAATGGATTGGCATCTCTTTAGCTGGAATGTATGCATACAATATTTGTGTTTGTATGTTTATAGGAGTACTACATATTACTCAACATATGTGGCTTCTATCATTAATTAACAGCTTACTAGGTGCTATTTTTATATTTAGGGCAGTAAGAAAAAAAGAATTTCAAAAGTATAAATGCACAAGGTATGATGTAGTAGGATTGATTATTCTTCTTATTATATTTGGAGTAATGTTTTATAAAGATCTATATATTTTTAAAGGTGATGTAACTCACTATGCATTTGATGCTGCTATTCATTATAGGGCAGCAAAGCATTACGCTGAAAATATGCAACTATTTGTTTTTACAGAAAATAAAACACTATTTAATTTTAATATAATGCAAACGGGCGCATATATTAATGATGGTATATTTATGAATGTTGTTCATTCTATATTTGGACTAGATCATATATATATTTATCAATTATTTGAAACAATCACAATGTTTATAGGAGTCTTAGCGTTTTATGGATTCTTTGTAGATAAAATAAATGGTAAGAAAATGCTAGTTGGAACAATACTATTTACCGCACTATATTTATATGGATATCCATATAATTCATGGCTTTATGGCTTTTCATATCTATCAGTAGGAATTATGCTTATTGCGTTATTACTTTCACTAGTTGAGAATATTTATTCTGAAGATGGAATTAAAAAGTGGTTTTCAATTATGTTAGTGGGTATGGCAGCATTTGGATTAATATTCTCATATTGTTTATTTGTCCCAGCAGTATTTGCTGCAATATGCATTTATTTATTCTTTACTGAGTTAAATAAGAAAGACGAGAAAAAGTACTTAAAGTTTTTTGGAAAATATACTTTAATTTTAACTGGAATATTATTACTTATCACGGCTGCTGGAATTGCATATTTATTTGTTCCATCATTTTTTATTGAAGGGCAGACTGATTTAATTAGTGCACTTCAAGATGACGGAGGAATTTATAACGAGAAATATAAGAATTTCATTGCATACATTCCATTTGGAATTGTATTTGTATTTGAAGTAATAAAAAGATTTAAAAATAAAGAAATTAGATTTTTAGATATTTTTTCAATTGTTATGGTAGGATATTTATCAGTATTTTATATTGCTATGATAGTTGGAAAAGTAGCACCATATTATATGCTTAAAATATACTTTATAATTTGGATGGTAATTTTTGCGGTAACAATTGATATATTAATTAATGATATTGATAAGAAAATATTTGGATTAGATGCTATTTTCTTAGTATATTTATTTGGCATACTTGCAATCGTTGGAGTATTAAAACCAGGAAAGATGTCACAAGAAGATATTTTTAGAATATACTTAGTATTACTTCTTGGGCTATTTATGGTGCTTCCAGAATTAATAAAAGAAATAAAGTTTCCAGATAAGAAACTTATAGTTAAGCCTTTGAGAGGAAAGACTATAAGATTAAAAGATATTAAAGTTACACCATTTGCATATTCTATAGCTATATTTGTATTTATTGCAGGATGGACAGTAATAAAGTCAGATCATATTATTGGAGAAAATGAGAAACATTCACTAATGAATCTAGTTGGTATGTACTATACTGAAGATAGTGAATATAGAAAAGCAATGGATGCAACAAGAAGTTTTACCAAAGAAAATATTGAAGTAGCAGAATATGCAAGAGAAAATCTAGAAGATATGACTGCAGATAATACGGTATTATTTACTGAGTTTTATCATAGAACAGCATGGGCTATAGCTGTATTAGAATATGAAAGCGATACAGTTGATTATAATAAAGATATAATTAATACAACAAATCAGCATAATATAAAAAGGGCTTTAAGAGATAAAAATATTAAATACATTATTAGACTAGATCCTGTTGATGCAGGAAGAAAAGCAGAATATGAGGATGACTTAAAGCAGATTGAAGAAAAGGATAATATGGAAATCATATTTAAGAATGACACAGGATATATTGCTAAAATAAATAGATAAGAAAGGTAACGACTATGGAAGATGAAGTAGAAGAAATTGATAAGAAAAGCTATGTTAAAGTACTTGTTATTTCAGTAATAGCTGTTCTATTATTACTTGTTATTTATTACATCTCAATGCTAACTATTTGGCCATATGAATTAGAAGATGATACACATGTAACAATAAATGACAATTTGGTAGTTCATATTGACGTGTTAGAAAGAGAAGGAAGCAAACAGCTTATAGCAGGGTATGCATATGTTAATGGTCAAGAGATTAAAACTGTTGATTCAACTTATGTTTTAAAGAATAAAGAAACAGGAAAGATGTATAAAACAAGATGTAAAAGAGAAGTTAATCCTAACATCTCTAAAGAATATCAAAGAGCAGGAATGAGAACTAGATTTTTCACAAACGGATTAAAATCAGGAAGATATGACATATATGTTTTATATAAAAATAATGACTTAAACATACTAGCAAATACCGGAATTTATATTGATATTTAGTATTAATAGGGGAAAGAATATGAAAGAGAAAATTAAGAGTATAACTAAAGCTATTATTCAAAATGGCAGAGGTGCTTTGATATTATTATTTGTTTTAGAATTAGTGCTTGCATTTTTCATAACACCAAATCTTTATGATGATAAATGGTTTATGGAACAAATAACCAATGAAATTAATCCTGAGACAAATGAAGTAATAGAACATACTATACCAGATTTTGTAAAAGATAGATATGAGACATGGTCTTCAAGAGTAATAATTGAATTTACTTTATGTTTAGTACTTAAAACGTCTAAGTATTTATGGATATTCCTAGAATGCTTAATGGTAACACTTGCTTGTTATTCAATTTCTAGAATATTTGTAAAAGATGATAAAAATAGAAATAATCTAATGCTTGTTTGTATGGTTTTAATATATCCATATGTTACTATGTATCAAACAGGATGGGCATCAACATCAATTAATTATATGTGGCCACTTGCAACTATGTTATTTGCAATGATTCCAATTAGCAAGATTTGGCGAGGAGAAAAGATTAAATGGTATCAGTATATTTTATATACTTTAAGTTTAATCTTCGCAGCAAACCATGAGCAAGCTTGTGCACTTCTTGTTGGATTCTATTTAGTATTCTTTGTATTACATATTGCAAGAAATAAGAAATTCAATTTCTATATGTTTCTTATGTTAGCACTTTCAATCGCATCAATGGTGTTTATTCTAACTTGCCCAGGAAACCATGTAAGACAAGTTGAAGAAGCATATAGATTTTGCGATTATGAAATGCTAAGTAGCATTGATAAATTTGTACTTGGATTTACATCAACATTTGGAAAATTAATTGAAAAGCAGGATTTAACATACATCATGTGCACAGCACTTATTGCAATTTTTGTTTGTTCAAATTATAAAGATAAATTGTACAGAGTGGTAGCACTTATTCCAATTTGCTCAGTTTTAATGTTTGGAATGTTACTTCCAATACTTAGCCCAGTATTTACAAATCTTCAAATCTTTAGAGGTTTATTAATTAAAGAAGATGTACTTTTAAATGTAGGAAATTGCAATAATTTATATTATACTTTTCCAATGTTATTTGCATTTGCAAACTTCATTGCAATTAATATGTCACTACTTTTGATATTTGGAAAAGTAAAGAACAATTTACCACTACTTATATTTAT
>JAEEGL010950858.1_pt1 | contig 10933 bp, 7 predicted proteins | sample 9134231 | NCBI WGS metagenome assembly JAEEGL01 (sample SAMN16246548, study PRJNA631951) | gut metagenome | biome: gut microbiome; feature: rumen; material: fiber-attached | host: Bos | place: Iran: Karaj | collected 2018-10 | reverse complement strand
CAGGCAAAGAGCTGTCTCATCAGCAAACTCGGGAGAAAATCTTCTGCAGTCAAAAGAAATAGCAACTCCCTTTGTAGCTGCATCAGGGCCGCCATGCTTCTTGATATAATTTGCAAGTCCCTGAGATGCCTTACGAACAGTGTACTTATTCATTCTGTTGGTTCCTGCTCCGATCACCCCGCGGAGTCCTCCGGTACCAAACTCAAGCTCTCTGTAGAATCGGTCCTCTACCTCAGCCTCATCGTTTCTGATAGAAAGGAGTTCCTTTTTGGTCTCCTCATCAAAGTAGTCATCATTCAGCCAGTACTCCAGCTGCTTTGTTGCTTCACTCATTCTCTTCCCTCCTTGTGTTTCGCCTATAATACCAATATATGCTTAAGTATATCACATTTTATGAACAGTTTCTCAAGGTGTTACTGAGTTCTCAGACTTGAATATCCCTCCACATTAAGGGAAAAATCACTTCTGTCCAATGAGAAATTAGGGTTGTAGTACGGATCTCCCTTGTCCAGAACCTCTTTCCACTTTGTGCGGAAATGCTCAGACTCGCCCTCGTAGCGGGCTGCGTTCTTACCTTCAAGGTCCAGCCCTCTGGATAATGACTCATAGTGATAAAGCTCAGCGAAGGGTGTAAAGACATTGAGATAACCTTTTTCTCTTAGTTTAAGGCAGAAGTCAACGTCGTTTAAGCTTACTGCAAATCCCTCGTCAAAGCCGCCCACTTCATCGTACTTAGCCCTGCTCACCATAAGGCATGCTCCTGTAACTGCGCTGACATCCTGGGCATAGCAAAGCCTTCCCATGTAACCGAGGTTCATTCCTGCCTGACCATAGTGTGAATGTCCTGCAGTTCTGTGAGCTCCAAGCTTAAGCACAACTCCCGCATGCTGGATCTTTCTGTCAGGGAAATAGAGCTTCGCGCCTACAGCTCCAACATCTTCACGCTGAGCGTACATCAAAAGCTCTTCCATCCAGTTCACAGTGATAACCTGGGTGTCATTATTCAAAAGGATAATGTATTCACCTGAAGACTGGGACACTCCGTAATTGACAACAGCTGAGTAGTTAAAAGAGCTGTCTTTTGCACTGTCATCACCTGTCCCACCGGAAAGCTGCCCCGCTTTCTTTGCGGCTGTGTAATCAACAACCTTCACGATATCCTTAAGTGAACCCATACTAAGCTCTTCATAATATCCCCTGATCTCAGAGCCCTTGGAGTTATTTTCCACAACAATTATCTCGTAATTGTCATAGACAGACTTCTCATATATTGAATCTATGCACCGCTTAAGATCATCCTTATGCTCGCAGTTTGGAATAACGATTGATATCTTTGGTGTTCCCTCAACCTCATAGGTTATCTTAAATATGGTCTCAAAAGCCCTGGTGCTGGTGATCTTGAAATGATCATAGCCGTGGCGCCTCAAGTGATCAGCCACAGCGCCCTTTGCAGCATCAATCGCATAGGGTTTTGCATTGATGTCCGAAGCAACGGATCCCGCATGGCTTCTCCAGTAGTAAAGAAGCTTTGGCACATGAACTATATGCTCTGCCCTGTCGGTGAGCCTTAAGATCATGTCGTGATCCTGGCTTCCGTCAAACTTTGTCCTGAAGAGCTCTGTTCCGTCAAGCAGCGTTCTCTTGAACACGCTGAAATGACAGATATAATTGTTTGCACGAAGATTGTCTATGGCATAATCAGGCTTAAAGTGCATGGTAATCATCCTGTTGATGTCATCACCCTTAAATGTGGTCTCATCACAGTAGATGTAATCCGCATTCTCTTCATTTATAGCCTTTACATACCAATACAGCACCTCCGGATGGAGGATATCATCATGATCAAAAAGACCTATGTACTCGCCCTCAGCCAGTTCCAGACAATGATTGGTATTTCCTGAAATTCCTTCATTCTTCTCAAGCTTCTGATACTTGATCCTGCAGCCCATATTGCCCGTTTCGGTGACATTCTTCCTGGCTTTGGGATTAGCCTGATACTCCTTGACAATGGCAGAAACCTGCTCAATATGCTCAGCATCCGAACCATCTGCAAGACACAGCTGCCAGTTGCGGTAGGTCTGATTAAGTACAGACTCTATCATATCTCTCAGGAACTTTTCCGGAGTGTTATACAAAGGCACCAGGATAGATATAAGCGGCATCTTCTCAAATACCGTGCTCTCCTGCTGCTTTCTTGTCTCTTCGGAAGGAAAACTCTCAGTACCATAATGGGTCATGGCCTTCTTTTCAATCTGTTTGTACTTAATCTTGGCAATGACACCCTTAAGAGAGCCCTGATTCTTTATCCTGTCCTTCTGCCTGATCACCCAGTGCATGGTGTTTCTTGCCGGAGTGGATGCCTTCCACACAGGATTATTCTTTATCCTGTTAAGCTTAAATTCCAGCTCCTGATTCTTGTCCTCAAGCTCAGCTATCCTGCCTGCAAGATCAGCGGTCTTAAGCTTCTCTCTCTCGTATGCAGCCTTATAATCAAAGTTGTTATCAGTCATTTGTCAGTCCTTATTTCTTTACTACAAGTATGTTCGGGATCCAATTTATCAGCTTTAGTCTGCTTGTCTTGTCGATAGCCATCATTCCGATCTGATAAAAACCCGGAGGCAGAAGCCCCTTCTCTATTCTCACTTTATAGCCTGTGAGGTCAACATTCACCTGATCGCTTAACCTAACCTTTATGTCAGGTCTGTACCAGATATAGGTTGGGAAGCTGTAAATCTTTGAATCTACAGGGCCCGCACCAACCTCATATCTCTCCACTCTTCGAAGGATAAACTTCTTGTCAAAAAGAGCATTATCCGTGCCAATCACGAAGCTGTATCCCTTTACAAAATAGCCGTCCTCATTGCTGTCAGCCATTATGCCATACAGCCAGTTATCCAGCGTTCCGATGTACTCGCAGCCAATCCTTAAGCACATATCCTCCTTGGCTCCGCGGATTCCCTTGTCATGTATGGTAACAGGACTATAAGGAATATCCAGTTCAGGCGTATAGTCGTCCTTTGGTATAATAGCTGAAATCGTCTCGTCCTCTGTAAGATGCGGGCTGTAGAAGGGATCGTTATCATAAAGATGAGCATGTCTCTTCATGAGGATAGCACCCTCTTCCGACAATCTCTCCATCTTCTTTGGATCAAGGGTATCCAAACCTCTTGTCAAAGACTCATGATGATAGAGGAAGATATGATTGCAGCAAACATTATAGTAGCCTTTTTCATGGAACTGGAAACACAGGTCCACATCATTAAAGGCAACCTTCAGATCCTCAGGGAAACCTCCAACATCCAGATATTTCTTTCTGCTTACGAGAATACATGCAGCAGTCGATCCTATGGTGTTATGGATTCCTCTGTTATATCCAAAATAGTGATTCTTATTGTCATGCATCTTCTGGAGCTTGTGAACAGGGCCCCTGCGAACATTCGCTATACCTGCATGCTGAATAAGATCAGTCTCGGGATAAATGAGCTTTGCTCCAACTATTCCAACATGCTTAAGCTGTGCCTGGGAAAGCATCTCGCGAAGCCACCCCTCCTTTGCACACTCGATGTCATCATTCATGAAAAGAAGGTATTCACCGGTGGAATTCTTTACTCCCTGATTGCACATGCTGGAGAAGTTGAACTCCTGGAGCTTGTATATATAGTTGATCTTCACAAGGCCGTTCTTTCTTGGGGTCCTTGAAGCATAGACACCGTACTTAACCCTGTTGGCAGCACTGCTTCCGTTATCGATAACAACGATATCGTACTTGATATTGTCATCGCCTGTCGTCTCAACAATGGAATCCAGACACTGTTTTAATATCTCGGGATGATCCTTGGACGGAATGATAATGCTGACAGTGGCAGGCGCCAGAAGCATATGCTTCGATGAATGGAAGCTTCTTCCATAAAACAGCTCCTGCTCGGGATTTCTGTGAAACAGCACTTCCTTGATGTGACCAATAGGGAACTCCAGACCGGTTCTTTTTGCGAAGGCATGCTCATGTATTGCCAGCATGCAGAACAGAACATCTGCAGACAAAAGAGATGCTTCAAGCCCGGCCTGCTCAACACTTCCGCGCTTTGCTGCCGTTCCTCCAAGCATTCTGACTGCATTATCATATTCGTTTGAAGACTCATGCATGGCTTTAGCCCTGCATGCAAAGTAACTGCCGATATAAAAAGCATTTAGATATGAGTCAGGAGACCAGTCAGGCTTAAAGTAAGGATGAATATACTTTCCGTTCTTTGAAACCTCGTCCTCATCTCCATAAACCACGTTGTGCTCCGGATGAGCGATAAAATACTGCTTTACAACTTCCGCAGCCTTTTTCACAAGTTTTCCCTTAGGACTCACAAACAGATAAACAACATTCTCATCGCTCTTGTTGTTCTGAATCTCCCATACCTTGCCATAGGGAACAACCTTAACGGTAGGAGATGGAAGCTTGTGTGGGATAAGTTCTCCGTTTTCTGCAGTCTCGTACTCCACAGGAGCCTCTGCCGGGATAACAGGTTCTTTTTCACGGGCATGCTGCCACTTGTCGTAGGCAGAAGACTTAACTTCCATGAGTTTCTTGTATTTAGATATTCTTCTCCTGACCAACACTGATTTGGCAAAGCTCTTCAGCATATCCCCTTAATCCCACTCCTCGTCTTTAAAGAAGCGCTCTTCACGCTTCTGCATGATCTTTTTTCCGATTTTACCAAGAATGTTTCCGTCTTTTTTGGGCTCTTCTTCCTTCTCATCCACGTGGACCGCCTCAACAATGGTATCTGCAGTCCTCTTTGGAAGAATTGTTGTCAAAAGAGTGAGCTCAAAATGGTTACGGTCCTGAACACTTACATTGTTGCCCGTAAGCCCAAACTCGATATTAGGATCGGTTGTATTAAACACAAAGCTGTCGTCCGATACCCATTCCCCGTTAACAGGGTGAATATCAATATTGCAGGATGACTCCGCTATAGGCTTTCCGTTCCAAAACGCATCGATGATCGTCACCGCGCATGGTGCAAATGCAGGGTCAACACGTATAGTTCTGCAGTCTGCATCAACCATGATATCCAGCTTTATCTCATTGTTCTCATCGTACTGGTTCTCCGGGAAGAAGGAATCCTCCTCAGAATATCCCTCACCCTCGTCAAGATATATCTGAACGCACTCAACAGGAATGTCCTCAGAATCGCTTACAGCAAACAGTTCCCTTGGAACAAGCGCTTTTCTTCCCATGCTCTTCCAAATCTCCACCATGGATTTTCTGTTTCCGGTGACATATTTCTGGAAGGCAAACTCCTCATCAAGGAGCGAATCGATCTCTTTTTCAGAGATTCCAAGTCTCTCAAACACAGGCGTAGGATCAAAACGTTCACGCTTTCTGTCCTCTAACCTGTAGTTGTAAAGCGCACGCCATACCTGATCCTTGACAGGTATGCATTTTCCGTAGGTCCACTCATAGTCTATTATAGTCCAAATGGGGCCGTTGACCATAACATTTGGGAAGATCAGATCATAATCCGACACAGGATAATCCGGATTGTGACTTATCCTTCTGATGTATTCATTCAAAAGGGCATTGAAGCCCTCCATATCATCCCTGTCGAGGCACTCATCCAGAAGTGAAGACAGCGGAACGCCATTGACAAAAGAGAACATGGCGCAGCCCAGTTTTTCATTGAGCTGACAATCGTTAACCTCCAGGTCACCGCCCTTGAACTTCTCGCAAAGCCCAACGTAGGCATCCCTTATTCCAAAGACATGCTCTTTTGCAGCTTCCGTCAGTGGGAACTTCCTTATAACCTTTCTTCCCGCTCTGTCGATGGCAATATCTGTCCTAATCTTAAACTCATCCACACGGTCGTTGGAATATTTGGAGTAAATGGTGTCAAATCCGGGTCCTATGATAACCTCAAAGGAATTAGCAAACTCCTGATACATGCCCTCTCTCACCAGATCCTCATAGGCATGCTTCTCATTGAACAGAACAAGCCTGTCCCTGTCAAAGTTTCTTACATTGTCCTGAAGCTCTCCAAAGCTCGGGAAATATGAATCGGAATGCAAAAGAGTCATCAGCTTGTAATCCGGATAAGGATAGTAGAAATGATACTCATTCATTCCGCATTTCTTAAAGATATTGATAAGTCCGTTTCTTGAAAAGGTCCTTGCAACGCTGTCGGGAGAATATCCCTCTATTCCGGTAAAGTACTTGCCCAGATGATCTTCCATGCATCCGGCAAAATACTTAAGACCGAGGCGGTTCTCAATGGCAATAACTATCCTTCCGCCCCTCTTGAGGTGACGTCCAAGCATACGAAGAAAACGCTCATAGGGCTGGTCTGTTCCAATATACCCCTGACCGTATTCAAAAACTCCTATCAAAAAGATATAATCAAAATCCTTGGGAAGATCGGGCTCAACGTCCCTGAAATTGCCCACATGGATCGTTATATTGTCGTACTCTGAATTTCTTGTGGCATTTATCTCTGAGCGTCTTCTTGAAAGATCACAGGCAACCACTGTCCTGGCCTTCTGGGCAAGCATCCCCGTGATAGCTCCGCACCCGGAGCCCACCTCCAAAACCTTTGCCTTTGGATCCATGGGAATCCACTCAACTATATTTGCTCTCTGATCTGAAAGATGATACAGGATTGGCCAGCTGTTTCTCTCTTCGATGACTTTCTGGTAATCCTTCTTCTTGTATTTCTTTACAATGTCTAAAAGGTCATTCTCCACAGAACCGTCGCTGTAGAGGTCAACCCCTGAGTAATGTTTGAAATTGAGGCTCACTCCGCCAATCTTTATCTCTTCAGTCATCTGTTTGCTCATCCCCTGAAATAAATTCCCTGAAAGAAGTGCTTATTATTTTCCGTCTTCGACCACGCAGGTAGATTCCATATCGTAGTAGCCAACTGTGTTCTTGTCAGAAACAACAGTGACATTAAGTGCATCATACAGCCTGTGGTAGACCGTAAATTCATTCTGATTAAATCCGGTAACTCCAAAGCTCAGCAGATACTCTCCGCCCTGAAGTGTCATTTTTTGGGTAAAAGAAATATCTTTTACATCCCCGGCCTTCACCGGATCAAGGAATGCCTTCTCCACCATGGAGTTGGTCCCCGTTATCTCGATGCCCATGATATTCTTGAAGGTAAATGCAAAGATAGGTGCCGACACATCCCTGGTAAATCTTACTCTCATATGGACCTTAAACTCTGTGCCCTTGATGATGGAATTTGATACCTTCCCGGTGTCATCGGTCACATAGTAATCTTCAATAGTTGCTGCCCCGTCACCGTACTCGATGGTGTCCGGATTGGCAGAAGCCTGATCCTTGACCTTGGCGGGAGCTTTATCCTTGTCAGCCGCATCAGCAGCTGCTTTGCGGATATCCTCGTCATCAAGAAGGCTCTTGACATTACTGCTTGGAAGTGCGTACTGTCCCACCAGAACCTGCTTGTAGATATCTATCATTTCCTTGGGAGTTCCCTCTCCAAGAAGTACACCCTGATTCAAAAGGACTGCTCTGTCACAGTATTTGCTGATACTGGAAAGGTCATGGGATACAAAAAGTATGGTCTTGCCCTGAGCCTTGAACTCCTCAAATTTGTGATAACACTTGGCCTGGAAAAAGACATCTCCCACCGACAGCGCCTCATCGACAATGAGGATCTCAGGATCGATATTGATGGCTACCGCAAAGGCAAGACGTACAAACATTCCGCTTGAATAGGTCTTTACCGGCTGATAAACATAGTCACCGATATCAGCAAATTTAAGAATGGAGTCCAGTCTCTGTGTGATCTCATCCTCGGAGAATCCGATCATCATACCGTTGAGGTAAATGTTGTCGATTCCGTTGTACTCCATGTTAAATCCGGCTCCCAGCTCCAAAAGAGCGGAAATATGACCGTCAACCTCAACCTCACCTTCCGTAGGTGAAAGAACGCCTGTAATAATCTTCAGGATAGTGGATTTTCCGGAGCCGTTTGTTCCGATGATTCCTACCGTCTCACCCTTCTTTACAGACAGTGAGACATTGTTAAGGGCGCGATGCTCCTTAAAACTGCTATGCTTCGCAAGCCCCAGAGAATCCTTAAGGCGGTCCAGGGGCTTTTCGTATAATCTATATGTCTTTGTGAGGTTTCTTACCTCTATGGCGGTGTCGTTGTTCATTGTCTATCATCCTATATACATATATATGATACGGATTGCTTCGCTGCGCTCTCGCAAGACTTTGAATCCCTTGTATCATAACACGTCTGCAAAATGAGTCTTGCTGCGTTTGAAGATCAGAGTTCCCAGGCAGAAGGCTGCTACTACGAAGATCCAGAAGTAGGTCGAGGAATAGAAGTGCTCGAAGAACCAGGTATCACCGTAGATCGTGTTGCGGAAGCCCTCAACGATGTATGTCATGGGATTAAGCTTAATGATCCACTTGTACTTGTCAGGAACTATATCAATGTTCCAAAGGATTGGTGTAAGCCACTGGAACAGCTGAAGTCCGATATTGATGATCTGAAGAAGATCCCTGAAGAATACCACGATGGAACAGGTGGCATAACTAAGGCTCAGTACCAAGATAAACTCGCAGAAAATATAATAAAAGAACTGCAGCCAGTATATATTGGGATAATACCCGTAGATACAGGCAATTATCAACAGTACAAATGTGAAGAACACATGGATGAACATGGCTGCGATGATCTTAATGATCGGAAGAATACTGATTTTAAACAGGACCTTTTTTACAAGGTAGTTGTACTCAAGAAGTGATGTGGTTCCATTGGTCAGCGCCTCAGTAAAAAAGAACCAGGGAACAAGACCGGCTGTAAGAAAAAGTACATACGGAACCTCAACCCCTTCAGAAACTGCCTGCGCTCTGGATTGGAACACTCTGTCAAAGACAATATAATACATGACAACAGTGACCACCGGCTGTGCCAGTGCCCACACCAATCCCATGTATGAACCTGCATATCTCTTTTTAAAATCATTGACCGCCAGACGCTTGATAAGCTTCCTTGAATTAAATAGTTCCACAGGAAGCACCAGAAGTCTGTCGTACCAGAAAAATACCAGTATACAGCTTATGCTGATAAGAAGACATCCACAGATCTTCTTGAGCATCTCCGTATGCTGATCGGCCAATGGGTTATTATGAAAGACCAAAAGAAGTGCCAGGATCAGGGCAAAGCTATAAAATATGCCCAGTCCCGCCTTCTTGGGAAGCTTTTTTGAACCGCTCATCAGTACTCCTTGATTCCTCTCCACTTGGTGTCCTTTTCAGATAAATTCAATTCAACACCCTCCTGAAGAGGCCACTCGATTCCTATATCAGGGTCGCTCCAAAGAAGACCGCCCTCATCATTTGGATGATAGAAATCCGAACATTTGTATGCAAATTCTGCATAGTCTGAAAGAACTAAGAAGCCATGAGCAAAGCCCTTGGGAATAAAGAACTGCTTCTTATTTTCTGCGGAAAGAACCACTCCGAACCATTTTCCAAAGGTCTTGGAATCCCTTCTAAGATCGACTGCCACATCAAAGACCTCACCATTAATGCAGCGAACGAGTTTATCCTGAGGAAACTCTTTCTGAAAATGAAGGCCTCTAAGAACTCCGCGCTTGCTGGCTGACTGATTATCCTGAACAAACTCTACGTCAATTCCGGCCTCAACAAAGTCATTTTTGTTGTAGGTCTCTACAAAATAGCCTCTGGCATCTCCAAAGACAGTAGGGGTTATAACCTTAAGTCCCTCTATCTCACATGTTTCAACAGTAATCTTTCCCATTTGTATTATTACTCCTTAACAAAAAATTCTATTTTATACGTATAGCTTAGAATGCTTATCAGGGCGTCCCCACTGCTGTTCCAGTCACGGTCTGCCCTGCAGGAATGTACTCACCAAAGCCGCCCTCCGGTACAGGTGGAAGACTTGTAAGATTTCCTGAAGAATCAACCGGAAGCTCCTGATTTGGATTTATAAGTTGTCCGACAACTGCCATTCCTGATCCGGTATTCTCCTCTTCTCCCTCTTCCTGAGATGCAGAGGAACTCTTGCCTGTGGTACTCCCTCCCACAGTAGTGGTCTGCTTTCTCACCATAACAGATGGTATCTTTTCTGTTTCATCAAAAAAATCATCGTCCAGAAGAAATGAATCCAAACTGTCACCTATCTGATCACCGTATATGATTTCAGAAGACTGACTAATCTCTCCGGGATCCGTCTCCGAAGAAACACTCTCCGACGAAGTCTCTTTTTCACGTCCCCATCCAAACATATCATTTATTCTGTCCGAATTTGTGGCATAGATTATAACAAGCACCAAAATAAAGGCGCTTAGTATGGTTAGTATCGCCATTCTGAACACTTTAGCGTCCATTTACATCCTGCCCCCATCAACAAAATTGAACTACAAATTCAAATGCATTTAGATCAAAGACCGTTGGCAACCTCTTGGAGGTACTTTCCGTATTCGGTCTTCATAAGAGACTCTGCCAGTTTGAGCAGCTGCTCCTTATCGATGAATCCACGCTTATAAGCGATCTCCTCAATGCAGGAGATATAAAGTCCCTGCCTCTTCTGGAAAGCGCATACGAAGTCTGAAGCATCAAGAAGTGAATCATGATTGCCTGTATCCAGCCATGCAAATCCTCTGCCCATGGTCTCAACCCTGAGCTCCCCACGGTTAAGGTACTCATTGTTGATGCTGGTAATCTCTATCTCACCTCTGGCTGAAGGCTTAACATTTGCAGCCATATCAACAACCTTATTGTCATAGAAGTAAAGTCCCGGTACTGCGTAGTTGCTCTTTGGATGCTCAGGCTTCTCTTCAATGCTGATGGCCTTTCCATTCTCATCAAACTCCACAACACCATAAGCTCTTGGGTCTCTTACATAATAGCCAAAGATTGTTGCTCCACTCTCACGGCTTG
>JAEEGL010544160.1_pt1 | contig 10933 bp, 5 predicted proteins | sample 9134231 | NCBI WGS metagenome assembly JAEEGL01 (sample SAMN16246548, study PRJNA631951) | gut metagenome | biome: gut microbiome; feature: rumen; material: fiber-attached | host: Bos | place: Iran: Karaj | collected 2018-10 | reverse complement strand
CGGAGAGACGGTCCTGTTTGAGGCGACCAACATGCCCACGGCACAGTCCATCCTGTTTGCCAGCCGCTCCTTCCCGCAGGTCTATCAAGTGAGCACCAGCGGCGGCAGGGCACGCCTGTTCTCGGCCTTGCCGATGCAGGACCTGAGCATCAACGGGCGCGGCGACATCCTCTACCATGATATCAAGGGCTATGAGGACCCGTTCCGCAAGCACCACACCAGTGCCATCACGCGCGACATCTGGCTCAAGCGCGACGGCCAGTTCACCAAACTCACCTCCTTCAACGGCGAGGACCGCACGCCCCGCTGGGCTGCCGACGGCAACAGTTATTACTACCTGAGCGAGCAGGACGGCACCTTCAATGTCTATAAAAACACCATCGGCGGGCAGGCCGTGCAACTCACCCACCACAAGAACAACCCCGTGCGCTTCCTCAGTGTGGCCGGCAACGGCACGCTGTGCTACGGTTACAACGGCGAGATCTACACCCTGCGTGAGGGCAGCGAGCCACAGCGCGTCGCCATCACCATCGCCGCCGACCGCAACGACAAGGAACTCATCCGCCAGATCAAGTCCAACGGGGCAACCGCCATCAGCGTGTCGCCCAGCGGCAAGGAAGTAGCGTTTGTGATGCACGGCGACGTCTATGTCACCGCAGTGGACTACAAGACCACCAAGCAGATCACCAACACCCCCGAGCAGGAGCGCACCATCGACTTCTCGCCCGACGGCCGCAGCATCGTCTACGACAGCGAGCGCAACGGCATGTGGCAGATCTACCAGACGTCCATCAAGAACAAGGACGAGAAGTTGTTCACCTATGCCACCGACCTGGTGGAAGAGCAACTCACCAATACGGGCCACACCTCGTTCCAGCCCCAATACAGCCCTGACGGCAAGAGCGTCGCCTTCCTGAAAGACCGCTGCACATTGAGCGCCGTGGATGTCAAGACCAAGGCCGTGCGCACCCTGATGGACGACAAGTACATCTATTCCTACAGCGACGGCGACGTGTGGTTTGAGTGGAGCCCCGACAGCCGCTGGCTGATTTCCTCCTACATCGGCACGGGCGGCTGGAACAGCCAGGATGTCGCCCTGGTCAATGCCAGCGGGAATCAGGAAATCCACAACCTGACCGAGAGCGGCTACAACGAGGGCAACGCCAAGTGGGCGCTGGGCGGCAAGGCCATCATTTTCACCAGCGACCGTGCAGGCTTCCGCAGCCACGGCAGTTGGGGCTCGGAAGATGACGTGTACATCATGTTCCTGGACCTCGACGCCTATGAGCATTTCAGGATGAGCAAGGAAGAGAAAGTCCTGCAGGAAGAGGCCGAGAAAGAGAAGAAGAAAGAGGCCGAAAAGCAGCAGGCCGACAAGAACACCAAGAAAAAGAACGACAAGAAGAAAAAGGGCGCCGAGGCCGACAAGCCTGCCGTGCCCGCCCTGCAGTTTGACCTGGAGAACTGCCGCGACCGCGTCGCGCGCCTGACAGTGAACTCGTCACGCCTGGGCGACGCCGTCCTGTCGGTCAGCGGTGACACGCTCTACTACCTGGCCGCGTTTGAGGGCGGCATGGACCTGTGGAAGCATGACATGCGGGAAAACAAGACCGAAATCGTGCTCAAGGGTGTCGGTGAGGGACAACTCGTCGCCGACAAGGGCTGCAAGAACCTGTTTGTGTGCACCAATGGCGGCATCAAGAAGATTGACCTGGCCAAGGGCAAACCCGAGGCGGTCAACTTCGAGGCCAACTTCAACTACCGTCCCCAAGAGGAACGCGAATACATCTTCGACCACGTCTGGCAGCAGGTCAAGGACAAATTCTATGTCGAGAACCTGCACGGCACCGATTGGGAAGGCTACCGCGAGAACTACAAGCGTTTCCTGCCCTACATCAACAACAACTACGACTTCCGCGACATGCTCAGCGAGATGCTCGGCGAACTGAACGGCTCGCACACCGGTGCCCGTTACAACCCCGAGGGCCCGAGCCTCAAGACGGCGGCCCTGGGACTCTTCCTTGACGACACTTACCAGGGCGACGGCCTCAAGGTCGCCGAGGTCATCAAGCGCGGCCCCTTTGACGTGAAGAAGACGGGAGTGACTGCCGGATGCATCATCGAGAAGATTGACGGCAACGCCATCCTCGCCAACGAGGATTACACCTGGATGCTCGACGGCAAGGCCGGCAAACCCATCCGCGTGAGCGTGTTCAGCCCCGCAACAGGCAAGCGCTTTGACGTCAACATCAAGGCCATCAGCAAGGGGGCCCAGCAGGAACTGCTCTACAAGCGCTGGGTGGATCGCAACCGCGCGCTGGTCGACAGTTTGTCGGGCGGCCAGTTGGCCTATGTCCACGTCAAGGAGATGAACAGCCCGAGTTTCCGCACCGTTTACCGTGAGTTGCTCAGCGACAAGAACCGCAACCGCAAGGCTGTCATCGTCGACGAGCGCCACAACGGCGGCGGCTGGCTGCATGACGACCTGTGCACCCTGCTCGGCGGTCAGCAGTACCAGAGTTTCGTCCCCAAGGGCAAATATGTCGGAGCCGACCCCTTCAACAAGTGGAACAAGCCGTCATGCGTGCTCATGTGTGAAGACGATTACAGCAACGGCCACGGATTCCCGTTCGTCTATCGGGAACTGGGCATCGGCAAACTCATCGGCACGCCTGTTGCAGGCACGATGACCGCCGTGTGGTGGGAAACGCTCATCGACGGTTCCCTCATCTTCGGCATCCCGCAGGTGGGCTGCGTGGACATGCGCGGCAACTACTGCGAGAACACCCCGCTGCTGCCCGACATCGAGGTCTATAACACCCCCGAGGACTACCTCACGGGCCATGACCGCCAACTCGAGCGCGCCGTCGAGGAGATGCTCAAGTAACACGAGGATGTGTCCTAACTAACCGCCCCCGAGGTGGCGGGAAATTATTCAAATTCATTTAATATCCCAAACAATAGCCCCGTTAAGTGCGGCAGATAGCGCGAACCATCTGCCGCCCCTAACGGGGCTAGGATTTCAATACCCACAGTTACCGGGGTTACACTCGGCTTCGCCTCGTTGCACCCCGGCCTATACCCTGACCGCCCCTAACGGGGCTTAGCGGACCACCAACTGTTAACTATTAACTGTTAACTCTTAACTCTTCGAATAGTTGTCAGTGGTGGTGGCATCGGGCTTGTCGGGACCCCACTCGCGGTACCGTATCCACACGTGCAGCCAGGCCCGTGCGATGGAATCCACAGCGTCGGCCATGAGCATGGCCGTGTACTCGTCGAAGCGCTTGAAGCGCTCGTGTTTCTTGTAGTTGCCCCAAGAGAGTTTCTCACACTCGGCCGGAATCATCTCATGGGCCATCAGGTAGGAATACTCGGTCACGGCCTTGATGTAATCGCGGGTGCTGTAGTCGTTGCCGCCCCAGCCATAGATGAACGGGCGCGAACAGATCTTCTCCTCGACGGCGGCAATCATGCTCGACATCTTGTCGGTTGCCAGCGGGTAGCCGTCACGGTCATAGAAGAAGCGGCGGTTGTCATCGTCGATGTAGTAGGACGCCCACACCTGGTCCTCCCAGTCGCCCTCGATGGCGGCATGGAGTTTGTCGAGTTTGCGCGCATCGCAGTGCAAGGGCATGTGGGCATCGGCGATATAGTGGCTCATGATGAAGAAACGCATCGCCATGTGGGTAGATGTCGGGCCGATGGGATTGCCCTTCTCTTCCCGGTACTGGATTTTGAAATTGTCCACGATGGTGTGTGCCATGGCATCGCAGCGGTCACACACGTTGCCCTTCTTGTCGACATAGGGCTCCTCAAAGAGTTCCGACTTCTGCATCAGGTTATAGACCTCCATGGTCTTGGGCAGCGTCATGAAGCGCTGCAGTTCCAGGCTGATGGTGTCGTGTTCGAGTTTGCGGCCGTGGCTGCTTCCCTGGTCACACAGCACCTCGTCGGGGTACCAGGCGCCCTGCACCACAAAATCGCGGTAATTCTTGAACCACCGCACGAGGCTGCGGGCATATCTCGCCACTTGCTGGGGATTCTTGCCCCGGCCTTCGGTCTCGGGTATCGCTGCCTTATCCAGGCGCTTCATGGCCATCATGGCCAGCCATGCATGAGTGTATCGTTTCATTGAAGTTATTGTTTATTGTTTAGTGTTCAGTTTTGGGGCGGCTGACTTCGTTGACGAGGTAGACGATGCTCTGGTAGGGGATGCCGCCGTTGGCCTCCAGTCCCACCTCGCAGGTGCGGCTGTTGCTGTAGCCCATCTCGATGTGGTGGTCCTCCAACTGCCGGCGCAGTTTGCGCAATGCCCAACGGTTGACCTCGGGGTGCGTCCAGCCGCGGTCACCGGCAAAGCCGCAACAGCCCACGCCCTCGGGCAGGAAGACGTTATTGCTGCACAGTTGCGCCAGAGCGGTCATCTTGTCCACCAGGCCCATCTCACGCGTCGAGCAGGTGAAGTGCAGGGCGATGAGCCGGTCGATGGGGGCGAACTCGAGGCGGTCGCGCAGGTAGTCCCAGATGAATTCCACCGGCTCGTACAGTCTCATGCGGGTGATGCATTTGCGCAGGCGGTGCAGGCAGGGGCTCTGGTCACACACCACAGGGTATTTGCCCTGTTCGCTGGCCTGCCACAAGGCCTCGTCAAGTTCGGCGGTCTTGCGGTCGGCGATGTCAAGCATGCCCTTGGACTCCCAGATGGTGCCGCAGCACATCCGTTCCAATCCCTCGGGGAAGATGACCTGGTAGCCCGCCTTGCGGCACAACCGCACCATCTCGTCGACGAGGGTGTTCTTCACGGGAGCACCCTTGGACAGGCCCATGGTCTGGTTGATGCACGAGGGGAAATAGACCACCTTGAGGCCGCTCTCTTCGCCTACCCTGCCCGCTTGTGGCTGCCTGGTCTTTCCCGGCATGGCGGGTGTCCACAGGGGCAGTCCCGCCTTGTGCATGGCTCCGGTCATGCCCCGCATGGCCGAGGTGCCGAGCACGTTGTGGCCCAGGCGCGCGACGTCCAAGGTGAAGCGCAGGCCGCGCTTGATGCCCGCGAAATGACGGGCGGCAAACCGCCCCGTCTTGTAGCCCATGCTGCTTGGGGGCAGGGCCTCCTGGCGCACGAGGTGAGTGATGTCGGCGACATTGATTTTCATCGGGCACGACGTGGCGCACAGGCCATCGCCGGCGCAGGTCTGGTCGCCCTGATAACGGTATTGCTTGACGAGCGTTGCCAGCCGCTCGGGATCGCTGCCGGTCTCACGCAGGTGAGATATCTCGCGCTGGATGACGATGCGCTGGCGCGACGAGAGCGTCAAGCCGCAGGTCACGCAGTTCACCTCACAGAAGCCGCACTCGATGCACTTGTTGGCCTTGAGCACGCCCTCGACGGTCTCACGGAGGCTGTCATGGCGGCCAGCCCCCTCGCCGGGCGGGAGGTCCAGGCTGCACATCTTGAGTTCGGGCAGCGGCTTGAAATGCTTGATGAAGCACTCGGGGTCGTCATTGAAGATGACACCGGGATTGAGCAGGTAGTGCGGATCAAAAATCTTCTTCAACTCGCGCATGGCGGCAAAAGCCTCCTCGCCCCACTCATACTTGACAAAGGGCGCCATGTTGCGGCCCGTGCCGTGCTCGGCCTTGAGCGAGCCGTCATAGTCCTCGACCACGAGGCGCGCCACGTCGCGCATCATGGCGGCATAACGCTGTACCTCGCTCCCGTCGCTGAAGAGTTGGTTGATGATGAAGTGGTAGTTGCCCTCGAAGGCGTGGCCGTAGATGCAAGCGTCCTTGTAGCCGTGGTCGGCAATGAGTTTTTGCAGTTTGACGGTCGCCTCGGGCAGGTCCTCGACGGCAAAGGCGACATCCTCGATGAGGCACGACGTGCCCACGGGGCGCGCACCACCCACGCTAGGGAAGATGCCCGAGCGGATAGCCCAGTACTTGCCATAGACGGCAGGGTCGGTGGTGAACGCGACTGGAATATAGGTCTTGAAGCGCGACAGGCACGCGGTGATGGCGTCGATGCGTCGCTGCAGGTCCTCAGGCGTCATGGCCTTGGTCTCGGTAAGGATGGCGGTGAGGTTATGGTAGTCGCCGGGCTCCACGCCCTCGATTTTGCCGGCATCCACGTCCCGCTTGTATTGCAGATAGACGGGGTCATCGACCGATGCCAGCGACAGGTAGTCGAGCATCTCGGCGCTCTTGACCATCAGGTTCTCCCCGCTCATGGCGATGTCCTCGTCGCCGGACTGCAACCGTTTGAGGGCGACCACCGCCTCGCAACTCTCACGCATGGTGAAGAAGTAGAGCATCGCCGACGCCTTGCAGGGATAGTCGTGCAGCGTGCGCATCGTGACCTGGCTGATAAACGCCAGCGTGCCCTCACTGCCCACCACGCTGTGGGCGATGATGTCAAACGGGTCGTCGTAGGCGATGAACGGCCGCAGGTTCAGACCCGTGACGTTCTTGATGCTGTATTTCTTGCGGATGCGGTCGGCCAGCGGCCGGTTGGCGCGGATGCGGTCGCGCAGGGTCTCGATGCGTGCGATGAAGTCAGGATGGCTCTTGCTGAACGCCTCGCGGCTCGCCTCGTCGCCCGTGTCGAGCATGGAGCCGTCGGGTAGCACCAGACGCGCCGACAGCAGCATGCGGTCGCTGTTGGCATGGGTGCCGCAGTTCATGCCCGAGGCGTTGTTGGCGACGATACCGCCCACCATTGCCGAGCCGATGCTCGCGGGGTCGGGCGGGAAGACGCGTCCCAGGGGTTTCAGGATTTGGTTCACTCGCGCGCCCACGATGCCGGGCTGCAGGGTGATGCTGTCACCACCCGGGGCAATGGAGTAGTCCTCCCAGTTCTTACCCGCCACAATCAGGATGCTGTCGCTCACACTCTGGCCCGACAGCGACGTGCCCGCCGCACGGAAGGTAAACGGCAGGCCATACCTGTTGGCCACCTTGATGATGGTTGAGACTTCGGCCTCATCCTTGGCACGGATGACCACCCGGGGTGTCAGCCGGTAAAAACTCGCGTCGGTACCCCATGCCAACGTCCGCAACTCGTCGGTGTAAACCCTATCGGCGGGAAGCGCCGACTGTATCTCCTTGATAAAAGCACTATAATCCTTCATAGCCCTTGACATTGAATCACACCTTCAAAGATAAGACAATTATCTTTTACACCAGGCAAAAAAACAGAAAAATGTGATACAATGACAATTATGACAGGCCAAGCGTCAATAGTACTCGATGGTGAAGGCGGTGGTGAGGTTGAGTTCATCACCACGGGAGTCGCGGTAGACGATGGTCATGCCGCGGTAGGCCTCGGGGACGCGGAGCATGTCGATTTTCCCCCAGCGCGGCGGGCCGTAGTCAAACGACTTGCCCGACAGTATCACCACTCCGCTGGCATAGTCGAACTCATAGAAACCGCCGCCCAGGCAGTCCTCGTGGGGCATGAGCAGGTCACGGTGCAGGGTCACCATGCCCAAGCGCAGGTGCCCACCGCTGGTGATGATGAATTTAGGATGTTCCATAGGGGTCAAGCGGGGCGAGTGTTCATCAGGGCACAGTTCCGCCAGCCATCGGCTTTACAGACGGGACGCGCTTCATGCCTGGCTCAAGACGCCCTCAAAATCAAGTTGATGATGTAAGTGACATCGGCGATGGTAATCTCCCCGTCACCGTTGACATCGGCCCGCTTTTTGGTTTCCGGGTCGTTGGCCCCCATCAGGATGATGTCAACCACGAGATTGATGTCGGCGATGGTCACCTGGCCGTCGTTATTCACGTCGCCCACCAGGGGTTCGGGATCGGGAGGCTCGGGCGGTGTGTAACGGAGAAGGGCGTCCATCCAGACGATGCGCTCATTGAGCCAGTCCTTGATGAAGTTGATTTCATCCTCATAACTGGTCGAGACATAGTGGTTAGGCCACACCCATTTGCCCCAGTGCGGCCATGCCTGGCTGTCACGCGCCTCGGCGCCGCAGCAGGTCACCTCATTGGCCAGGGAGTCGATCGTCGCCATCAGGCGGTCGCTACGCAAGTTTGAATTCCTCCATTCCGCCCAACGCTCGCGCCTTGCCACCACATAGTTGTTGTCCTGCACGAGTTTGGCCCACCAGAAGGGAATCATGTAATCGTCGTTCTGATACAGCAATCCGTTCATGCGGGACACCCAGGTGTCAGTGAAATAGCCCTGGTTGTGACGGGCGTTGCCGAATCCCAGATTCAGGTCCCACAGGACCATCTTGAAGCGCGAGTCAACGCTGTCGCGGCGCTTGTAGAACTTGGCGCTCAAGCGGTAAGCGTCCACGTTGTGGGCCAACTCGTTGACCAACTGGTAATCCATGAACGACTGCACGTCGATATACTTGCGGTAGCCCTCGACTGGGTCTTTGAAATTGGGAGATGCAAAGGCGTCCTCCATCCTGTCCACAGCATCGTTGATGTACTGGACCTGGGCAGGAGTCATATCCTCATAGTCGGGCGACTTGTATTGGAAAAAGATGTCGCGGTCAGTATAGACGGGGACTCCCGTGGGACCGACGGGGTGATACTTGGAGATGTGTATCGGCTCATCCTCAGTGCCCACTTCCATAATATAGCCGCCCGTGAGGGCATCGCCCTCCTCGCCGGGGTCGTCCAGGTCGAGGCGGTGTTTGCCTTTGGAAACGGCCTCGCCCAGGACGTGCACACCATAATAGATGCCGTCGAGATAGACCTCGCACAAGCGGCCCTCGGGCGTGTATTCCATCCAGGGACGCGCCACCTCAAAGGCCAGCAGGTCGCGTATCATGCTCCTGTCGCTGTAGGGCGCCATGAGCACCCACTTGTTGTCCTTGCCCATGCCCAGAATGTCCACCTTCTTCTTGTCATAGCCCATCTCCAGGGGCTGGCTCAAGGTACGGAACTGATAGGGTTTCTTGGGGCTTAGTGTATAGGTGGTATTGCCACGATGGCGAATCGCGATATACCCCTCGTAGTCGATGTGCTGCCCCGGATGGGCAATGGTGTCGCCATAGTTGCGCTTGCCATTGCCGTTATGGATGATTTTCATGCGGCCGCCGATGACATCACTGCGCATGATGGAGTCACCCCCGACCTCAATCCACACGATGGGCAGGTTGGTCGAGTCGATGGTCACTGTCGTGTTCTCAGGCGGGAAATTCACGGCAGCCTTCATGCCGAGCGGGTGGCCGAGCATCAGTAACGACATCAATATGAGTAGCAGGGAAATACGTTTCATATTCTATTTTTGTTATCGTAATGGTTTCAAGCCGCAAAAGTATAAAAATTTGTGCAAACCAGCCATTTGGCTACGCATTATTTCAGTCTGCACCCTACTTTTTTCACTATAATTTGGCAACTCAAAAAGATTAAAGTAATTTTGCAACAGATTTTAAAACCGCCTAATACTAGTGTATTCTATAATTGTTTTATTAACTTAATCATTATTGTATCATGAAGAAATTCTTTACACTGATTTCTGTTGCTTTATTGGCATTTGCCGCTCAGGCCAACGAACTGACCGTTTGTGACGGCACCGCAGTTAATTACCTGGTTCCCATCAATGGCTGGTATGTTGACCAAGAGGGCACCATGAGCCAGTCTATTTATCCTGCCGAGATGCTTGCCGACATGCAGAACGGCCAGATCACCCAGGTGAAGTTCTACCCCGAGGAGGTCATCGAGTTTGACGATTGCGAACTGCAGTTGGCGCTCAAGACCGTTGATGAGAATGGTTTTGAGACGGCCACCGCTATTACCGGAGCAACTGTTGTTTCGACGACGGACGTCTTCTACAACAACACCGCAATCACCTTCAATCTGTATCAGCCCTACGAGTATACGGGCGGCAACCTCCTGGTCGAGGTGATGGTGACCTTTGCCGGCGACTACAACTACGTCAGCACCTACTTCCTCGGCATCGAAACCGAGAACAATGCTTCGTTCTCAAGTTACAACTCCTACGGCACTCCTTCCACCAAACTGCATCAGTTCCTGCCCAAGTGCACCTTCACTTATGAGCCTGGCCAGGTAACTCCTCCCACTCCCACCGAGAAGACCGGTGCTCCGCTGTTCAACGGCTACACCACCGACGGTATCCACGCCTACTTCATCGAGATTCTCGAGAGCGAGCCCAGCACCATCTACTACCGCGTTCAGTATAACGAAGGTGAGTTCACCGAGTGGACTGAGTATGAGGATGTTCTGGACTTCACCGAGGACGGCAAGTACCGCGTAGAGGCTTATGCCATCGCCGATGGCAAACTCGCCAGCGATCCCGTCGCTTATGAGTTCTATGTAAGCCCGTTCACCGGCCTGAACGAGGTTGCTAACGGCAAGGCTGTTGCTGGCGTACGCTACTTCAACATGGCTGGCCAGGAGATGCAGGAGGCTAACGGCATGACCATCGTCGTTACCACCTACACCGACGGCACCACCAGCGCTGTTAAGGTGATGAAGTAAGACATTCGGCAGTTAATAGTTAACAGTTAACAGTTAATAGTTAACAGTTAATAGTTAATAGTTAGCGATTGGCTATTAGCAGACAAAAAAACGGGCGACCCTCTCACAGGGCCGCCTGTTTTTTTATTGCCGCCCGCGGCGGCAATGACTCCGAGATCTCCGAGCCCTCCGAGAACTCGTCAGGAACGATTTTTTTAATCTTCTGGCGTTTTATTTTGGATTATTTACAATTTATTTGTATTTTTGCCACCTAAACCAAATTTATTTTATTTTCCTCTTGTTTAACTTTTAATTTTTAAGATCTATGAAGAAATTATTATTCGCTCTGTTGACGGTCGCATTGGCACTGCCGATGATGGCCCAGATTATTCCTGCCAAGAGAAGTGGTCTTGAAAGGGTTGATCGTGCCCTTGACACAAGAGTTCTCAAGGCTGTAAAGGCTTTTGATGGTATTGTTAACATG
>JAEEGL010462581.1_pt1 | contig 10933 bp, 11 predicted proteins | sample 9134231 | NCBI WGS metagenome assembly JAEEGL01 (sample SAMN16246548, study PRJNA631951) | gut metagenome | biome: gut microbiome; feature: rumen; material: fiber-attached | host: Bos | place: Iran: Karaj | collected 2018-10 | reverse complement strand
GTCCTTCTGGGCATTTCCGTACAATGTCTTATAATAAACACCCTTTGACTCATCATATTTAAGAGCTGACTTAGTTACAGGGAAGCATCCGGACATATCAATTTCAGTTGCATCTACTGCAGATGCGCCATAATCTTCCAAAGTGTTAGGATTTGAATATCCTGTAAAAGTAAAGTGTGACTCACCCTCAAATTTATCTCTATGTTCTTTAGAGAATTTAGCCTTCTCAATAGCTGCAGTTACATGAGATCCATCAGTGTATGCTGTATGTTCTGAAGTACTTCCCTCAGGAACTCTGAAGAATGCACCATAGTCAGATCCCATAACACCGCCAACACCGTTTAAGTTGTCAACATCATCACGTGTAAGAATTGTCTTAACGTAGAGCTCAGGTCCGCCGTAGTGAACAATAACCGGATCATACTCCAGTGCCGCATATACGAAATAGTCACGGATACTACGGATATTTCCGATTCTCTCAAGGCCTTCCCAGTCCTCAAGTATTCCCATCTGACGGCTCATGCTGCCTTCTTCCATGATCTCATAGAAAACTGCAACCTTATTAAGTCCGTACTGAGGCTGAGCCTCTTTATTGATAGGATACATTACAGCCAGTGGTCTAGTTGTGTTGACAGCTTCATCTACCCACTGGTTAGTGAAATAACTTCTTACCATTCCCTCGGCAGGAGGTACGTCATCATCTGCAACTTCTTCTGTTACTTCTTCTGTTGTTGGCTGGGGTGTTTCCTCCTGAACATCTTCAAGCTTCTCAACACTTAAGCCAACGACAGCCTCATCGCTTGCCTTGCCGCATCCAAAAAGCATAGTTACAGCAAGCCCTGTAACCAATGCCACCTTTAACTTGTTCATTTCACAAACTTCCTCTCTTATTATTTTAACTAAGTGATTTTATCACAAGATGGTTCACTCGCCAAGTCCTGTTTCAATAGCTTCTACAAGAGCCTGCATTGCTTCCTCTTCATCAGGGCCGTCACATCTGAATTCCAGCTCATCTCCACACTTTATGCAAGCCCCAAGAACGCTTAAAACGCTCTTTGCGTTGGCTGTATTATCACCATAGCCAAAGGTGATGTGGGATTTATAATTCATAGCAACTTTACACAGGTTGCCTGCAGGGCGCAGGTGCAAGCCTGTTGGATTTGTAATGACAACTTTTTTCGTTACCATATCTAAACCTCTTACTCCTCTTCTACCGCAACATAAACGCTGACAGTTCCTTTGGTCTTGACACCGCTTGGAAGATCCCAGATGACCTCAGCACTATATGTGCCTGCACTAAGTACTTCAAGGTCATTGCTGGTCAGGATCGATTCAACAGGAATTCTTCCCCTTAGCGAATCCTCTGAAATGGCATTCAGATCTGTCTCCAGGCCCAAAAGAGTCAGAGAAACAGTATCATACTCCTCAGTATCAACTCTAATCCTGAATCCTTCTACGTCGCCGTCTATTGCCACATTTGATACACTGACATCGTAAGTTCTCTCAACTATCGGTTCTATATGAATAACAACCGTTACTGTGCCTGCAAAATCTTCATCCGCAAACGTTGTTCCCGCAGGAAGGTATTGACTGATATCGTAAGTATAGTTGAGATTACTGCTCATGCCCGATATATCAAGTCCGGGATCTGCAACTGCAATCTCTGAAACAGCTGTTATCACGCTGCTTCTTCCTGCTATCAGAACAGTATCCGGAGTGCTCTCAATAGGGCCTGACTGCATGTATCCACTAGCCGGTTCACCACTTATAGCATATGTGATAGGCACCTCTTTGGTCTCATAAATAGCCACATTAACCCTGACATTTTTGATATTCATGTCAACCTGGGTTGTATCAACCACCTCACCATTAGCACCGATCAGAACTATGTCTGCATCGGTTCCAATGTTTGAAGTAAATCCTGTGACATCAACGTCAACTGTAGCTGCGGTAATCGAATTAACTATCGATTCCGGTCCGCTTATTCTGACCATGTTCTGCTCAGTTGTAACATCTCCAATAACATAGCCATTTGCCAGAGAACCGGAAGTTGTAGCACCAAGCGCAAGGGATTTGTGTGCCTTTCTCTCAACGCTTAGTTTAACCACATCTGAGCTTGTGACAATCTTCTCAATCTTATCTCTGTACTTATTGGTGTCCACATTGATGCTGACCGTGTTAAGGCTGGACAGATTCTGCAGATCCGCAGTAGCCACAATATTGTTCTGTGTAAGAGTATCTATTATTGATCTTGGCGCGTAAATAGTTACTGAACTGATGGTATCCGTGCCGTCCAATATTGTATAAACCTGTCCCTGGTCAGTGATCAGATTGGTATTCTTAAGAGTGACGGGTATATTGGTATATCTTACCGATGTAATAGGGTCATTAATATTGGTTATAAGAAACCACACAACAATCGCAAATATCAGCGAAGCAAGCTTAAGTCCCCAGTTGGCCGTTAATTTCTTCATTTTCTCACCTTGGCCTTTCTGGCGAGGTACTTAATAGGCGCCTCTTCCTCATGCTTGTCCTGAAGAATTCTCAGGCGCTCCCTAAGCCTGTCACTGTCAAGAGCTCTCTCAAGCTCACCCTCATAGGCAACACTTATCTTACCGGTCTCCTCAGAAACTATTATTACAAATGCATCTGTAGCCTCTGACACACCAATACCGGCACGATGTCTCGTTCCAAGTTCCTTACCTATTCCCATATTGTCGGAAAGAGGAAGATAACATGTTGCTGAAGTTATCCTGTCGCCACGAACTATTACAGCTCCGTCATGAAGCGGAGTATTGTGCTCAAAAATATTGATAAGAAGCTGGCTGGTTACAATTCCATCCACATCTATTCCGGTTCTTTCATACTCTGTAAGGGGATGATTCTTCTCAATTACTATAAGTGCGCCTGTTCTTACCTTGGCCATTTCAACACAGGCCCTTGTTATCTCATTAAGAGTCTTGTCTGAAAATCTTCCGGAACTCTTTGAATCTCCAAGTGACAGGAAATTGGAAAAGAAATTCTTCCTTCCCAGCTCCTCAAGAGCCTTTCGCAGCTCCGGCTGCAATATTACCACTATGGCAATAATAGCTATGCTGAATACTCTCTCTACTATCCAGAGTATTGTGGACATGTTTAAAAGCGCGCACACCAAAATAAACACAAGAATAACTATGACACCCTTTAAAAGAGACCATAGCCTTGTGTTTCTTGCCCACACAAGAATGTGATATACAAGAAATGCTAATATTAAAACTTCCAGTATATCAGAGAACCTGACAGTAGGCATATGCAGACTTGTTCTGTTGAAGTCAAATAAAAAATCTATCTGATCCATTCTGCTACCTTGCGCGATTTATTTTTTTAACCTTCCTCTCACGAGTTGCAACTGTAACCTTCGGAACTGCCTTGACATAGTAGTAATACTCATCGTCCTCAAACTGTACCTTCTCAGTCCTGCTGTAATCAAGGTTGAATGCAAAGAACTCAAGTACAAGCATAAGAAGTCCTGATATCAGAGTTCCAAAAATCACTCCGGGAATTGATATCTGTGTATCGCTCATGATATCCCCGACAAGAATGCAGATGATAAGGCTTATTGCTCCTGCAGCTATAGCAATCTTCCAGGAATTATCAAAGGATGTTCTTCTGATGAGGTATACAATAACAAGTGCAATCGCAAATGCGGCTATCATAACCATCATAGCCTTGTTACCAATAATTCCATCTATGATGTTGGAAAACTCATTGGCAACTTCTTCAACACCCTCACTTCCAAAGCTTGTGGCATTGGAAGAAAAGAATGTGATCATGTACGAAATAACAAGCCCAAAGGAAACAGATACGACTGACGCAGGTGTTCCAAGAAGTCCCATTGCCAGAGGCATGACATATGGTATGTGCATAAAAAAGAACAGCGGTGTAAGAAGAACTGCCAAAGTGTCCTTTGGAGAAAATCTAAAGTATAACAGGAACATCAAAAGAAAAATCACCATTGCAATGAGTGCACACTCTATAGCAAGGGAATAGAGATGTCCCAATATAAAAGCTGCTGCCACAAATACGATAAAATTAGGCGGAAGTATTGCACAAAGAAGGGATGCCATCATTACGATAGCCCCATTGGTAAGAGCATCCATATAACCAAGCTTGCCATTTATAACAAGTATGGTTATAAGAGCCAGTAAGAACTTCCAAATATAGGTAATGTAGGTTTCGTACTTAATATAAAACCTCTTTATATACTGCTTTAATTCCAAAAGTGATGTCATGTCATTGTTCCTTTTCGTAAATTCTAGCTAATTTCTTAAGATTCCCATAATATGCCTTCATACTCTTACGCATTTTAGTATACCGATAGGAATAAATGACATAAGATGCAAGAGAATACACGCCAACAAGCAGGAGGTAATATATCAAGAACCTCCTGCCGATAGCCAGTAAATTATCAGTATTGTATAGATTCGATAAAACAAACTCAAAATTGTACAGTACATAGGTCGCTACAACAATTCCGAACACTATTGTGGCGCTTATGACAGATTTAATTACGTTAAATCCCACGTAATCACTCTTGAAATACGAGTTAATAGCGTCGTTCTTTTTGCCCTCGCGATCTATGAAGGCAGCCATTTTGGTCATCAAAATGACTTTTTCTTGATTTAACATTGCTGCTCCTTAGGTATCCAGGAAGCGCATGCCTGCCTTAGGCTCTTTTTTAACCGGCTGCTGAAGCGCAGGCTTTGGCTTAGCAAATGTTTTGTTAAGCGTATTAGCCATTGTGTTCTTACACTTGGCACAAAATCTTCCTGTTGTAATAAGTTCCCCACAATTCTCACAAACAAGCTGAATTGGAGAATCCTTTGAGAACATAAGTCTCTCTTCACGGATCCACTGCTGGATCTGCTTAGTAGTAACCTCGCACTCCTCTGATATCTGTCTAAGGCTTGCTCTTGGGTTATCCTCAATAAACTGCTTAACCTTCTGGAAGCTATCCTCTATAGCCTTCCTGCAGGGCTCGCAGATAGTTGGACCTGCGACGTAATTAAACATCTTTCCGCATCTCGAACAATTCCGTAAGTTCATAAGCTGACCTCCATTTATTTAAGTAGTTTGCCCGATAGCCAGCGTCAGACAGTAGATTCTGTCAACTCCCGCCATCCGAAACTCATGGGCGATCTCATCAATAGTACTTCCAGTAGTGTAGATGTCATCGATAATAAGTACGCATTTAAATTTTACATCATTTCGTGCTATATTAAAAGCCTTTTTCAAATTATTGCGCCTGCCCCGGGCGTCCAATTCCTTCATGGGAGCAGTGTTTTTCACCCTGGTTACAAGGCTTCCATACATTGGGATTCCAAGCTCTTTTGACAGCTCTTTTGCATAAACTTCAGCCTGATTATAGCCTCTTTGCTTTTGTTTTCCTTTGTACATGGGGACTGGAATTATAGCTTCTATTCCAAGCCGCTTAAGCCGTTTTCCAAGCCTTCGCCGTGTCTCCTTTGCATAAAACCTCGCATACTCCTGCCTGCCCATATACTTGAACCTGTAGATGGAGCCGGACACGGATCTGTATACAAACACAGAATACCCTTTGTCAAAGTAGTGCTTTGTCCTTTGACAGTCATCACAGTATTCCCGGCCGGGATCAGACAGCGGTTTCCCGCATTTTACGCAGGTCGCACCCCTTACATATTCAATTTTCTTCCGGCACTCTTCATGTATAAGTCCGCCATTTATGGGGACTATGCCGTCACATATGGGACACCTTTTTGGATAAAAGATGTCCAGCACCCTCTCAAGGGTTTGATTCATTAAATACTTCAATAATTCTGTCCTTCAGCCCTGTATATCTCTTTAGCTGCTCCTCATTTTCCACCATGCTCATGAGGGTACTGCTGCTGCCAAGAATGCACACCGTGCTCCTTGCCCTGGTCACAGCCGTGTACAAAAGGTTTCTGTTCAAAAGAACTCTCGGCCCTCCAAGGATTGGCAGTACCACAGCAGGGTATTCGCTTCCCTGGGACTTGTGTATGGTTATTGCATAGGCAAGCTCCAGCTCATCGAGCTCGGCAAAGGGATATCTTACCCGTCTTCCTTCATCAAATTCCACAATTATATCCTGGGAATATTCATTTATCTCTTTTACCACGCCCATATCCCCGTTGAACACGCCGGTTCCCGAGTCTATGGCAATATTGTACTTACCCACAACCTCCCAGTTTGCCTGGTAGTTGTTGCGTATCTGCATGACCTTGTCGCCCTCACGGAAAAGACATTCACCCTGAATATGCTCTTTCTTGGATGAATCCGGGGGATTAAGATGCTCCTGAAGCACGCTGTTTAGCTGCTGGGCACCTAGTGGTCCCTTCTTCATCGGGGTAAGAACCTGGATATCGGTGCTCTTTGCATCAACATATGAAGGCAGCTTGTCCCTTATAAGCTGGATCATATGCTTGTAAATAACTCCGGCTTCGCTTCTTTCCAGGAAAAAGAAATCTTTGCTCTTGTTATCAAGCACAGGCTTTTGCCCGTCGTGGATCCTGTGGGCATTCATAACAATGTCGCTCTCCTCCGCCTGCCTGAAGATCTTCTTAAGGTAGATGGTGGGAAATTTTCCGCTGTCTATAAGATCATGAAGAACCTGTCCCGGGCCAACACTGGGAAGCTGGGAGCTGTCTCCCACAAGGATCAGATGAACTCCCGGAACAAGTGCCTTTAGAAGCGCGTAAAAAAGATGTATATCCACCATGGACATCTCATCTATGATAATGGCATCAGCCTCCAGCGGGTTATCCCTGTTCCTCTCAAAATGAACTCCGGATGAGCGAAGGGAAGTATCATCCGACATCTGTCCAGAGACCTCGAGAAGTCTGTGTATGGTCTTGGCTTCATACCCGGTAGCCTCTGTCATCCTCTTTGCAGCTCTTCCCGTGGGCGCAGCAAGCATAATATCAAGGCCCGCACTGGCATAGTAGCTGATAATAGTGTTGATCGTGGTTGTCTTGCCGGTTCCGGGGCCTCCCGTTATGATGACAATGCCGTTTGTTATGCTCTTTAATACTGCATCTCTTTGAAGATCATCAAGCTCAATCCCTTTGGATTCCTCAAGATGAAGAATACTTTGTCTGTATTCCTCTTCCTCTTTTGGAGTGGTATTCTCCGACAGATTAAGGGCTTCAAGCATTACAGCACAGCCCTGTTCCTCATAGAAGTAGCTCGCCCCATAGACATCACTGTCATTTTTGCAGACTATTTTTCTGTCCATTACCAGGTTTGAAATGTGGGTCCTTATGTTGTCCTCACATATCTCATATCCGGGTCTTGTCTGAAGCACCTGGATAGTGCGTTTAATAAGCTCATCCATAGGAAGGTATGTGTTTCCGTCAACACAAGCCTGTGACAGGGCATACAGGATTCCACTCCTTATTCGGTAATCAGAATCCACCAGGATTCCTGCCTTCTCTGCAATTTCATCCGCAGTCTTGAATCCCACACCGTTTATGTCTTCTGAGAGCTGATAGGGATTCTCTTTTATGACGCTGTATATCCTATCCCCATAGGTATTGTATATCTTCACGGAAAGAGCATTTCCAATGCCGTACTGCTGCAAAAAGATCATGGCATCGCGCATCTGTCTCTTTTCAGCCATCTGTACACCGATATCCCGGGCCTTTTTTAGGCTTATTCCGGATATCTCAGCAAGCCTTTCAGGCTCGTCCTCTATGATCCTGAAGGTATCATCACCAAACTTTTTGACGATCTTGGCAGCTGTAGCTTCGCCAATGCCCTTGATAGCTCCAGAGCCAAGATATCTTTGCATGGAAGCTGCATCATCAGGGATGGCTATCTCGTAAGACTGCACCTTGAACTGCCTGCCATAGACAGGATGATTCACATATTCCCCCTGGATCTCTATGGTATCTCCCACGTCAGCATCCCGAAAGGTTCCCGTGCAGATGATCTCATCGTCCGATGTCACAAGGTTTAGCACCCCGTAACAGTTATCAGTATTCTTAAATAAAAAGTGTTCAATGTATCCTTTGATTTTTTCCATAGGTCTAAATTATAGCATAGAAAAAGCTGCCATATCTCCCTACTTGAGATCATGGCAGCTTAATTTTATTTATCCCCTTACTAGTTATACCTTTGGAACATCCTCTGTCTTGGACTCCAGTGTTCCTTGAGGTATGTCATAATTTCTTTTCAGGTTCTCATAAAGCATCTGAGCAAAGCCATTACTCTGTTTGTCCACAGAATCAGCACATATCTCCTGAAGAGACTGATCCTTGAAGTAATCTACAAGAGTTGATGTAGGCCTGTCGCCTTCTTCTGGCTTAAGGGCATCTACAGACTTTTGCATCTCCTTAAAGATCTGCTCCATAAAGTAGGATTCAAAGCTCTTGCAGGCTGCCCAGAGCTCATCATCGGAGGATTTGTCCGATGTGCTCTCGATCTTTTTCTTAAGGGCAAGAGCGCTGGCGTTTTTGCTCTCCTGCATTGCATATTCTGTTAATGAAGAAGCGTTAATTCCGCTCAGATCATATCCTGCCATAGTCACTCCCCACTACATGTCATGATAATTATCTCTTAAGAGAATTAGCAGTCTGCATCATTTCATCTGTTGTCTGGATCGCTGTTGAGTTCATTTCGTATGCACGCTGTGCAACGATAAGATTTACCATCTCGGTAGCAACGTTTACATTTGATCCCTCAAGGTAACCCTGAACGATCTCACTTCTTCTGATATTTCCTGCTGCCTGGTTCTCATTGATAGCAACGCCGCTGGCTGCAGTCTCTCTCCAGGCTGCGCTTCCAACTCTCTCAAGCCCCTCTCTGTTAGGGAACTGCCAGAGGCCTATCTGAAGGTTGTTAACCGGCTGTGGAACGCCCTGAGCATCAGGATAATAGATCCTTCCATCTCCGCCTATTGTGATACGGCTGGCAACAGCGTTCCCGGTTACAGTTATCTGAGCGCCGTTTACATCAAGGATCTTGTTTCCCTCAGCGTTGGTAAGAACAAGGTCTGTCCCCCCGGCTGCTGCAAGCGCCCAGGTGAAGTTTCCATTTCTTGTATAGAGCCTGGTGGCTCCGTCTGTATCAAGATAACTAAAGAATCCGTCACCGCTTATAGCAAGGGCTGAAGGATTTGCGTTTTCAAGAAATGATCCCTGTGAAAAATACTGATTGATAGTAGATGTGCGTACACCAAGTCCAACCTGTGAATTGGTGGGCTTGGGATTACCATTAGCTGTTGTGGTCACAGTCTGCAGTTCCTGATACAAAAGAGATTTAAACTGCGCTCCCTGTGCCTTGTAGCCTGTTGTATTTACATTCGCCAGATTGTTGGAAATGGTATCAACATTAGTCTGTTGCGCATTCATTCCTGTGGCTGCTGACCATAAACTTCTTACCATATTTAGCACCTCTCAAAATAATTCTCTACTTATATATCGCCAGAATCAGGTGTTCAATTTATTAAAATTTTATAAACTTTATCCAAGCTTACCAAGCTGGTTAGCTGCGATGTTCAAAGACTCATCAATAGTGGTGATCATTCTCTGATTGGTGTCATAGTTTCTCTGAACCGCTATCATCTGAACCATCTCATCAACCACCGAAACGTTGGACTGTTCAAGGAAGCCTGCGTAGATGCGTCCTGTAGCCTCAGCTTCTGCCGCATCATCCGTGGGAACATAGCCATTTTCACCGTAATGCTGCAGTGTCTCATAGGTTGTACGGCCATCGGCGTAGGTAACCTTCTCGAAGTCGAAGACACCCACTGTAGCAACAACTGCGCCGTTCTGGATTATCTGTCCATTTGTACTGATCTCAACAGGAAGATTAGGATTAAGCTCAATATGTGCTCCATCCTGAGAAAGAACAAAATCGCCATCCTGTGTTACCAGAACGCCTTCTGTGTTCAGGGTGAAATTACCATCTCTGGTGTAGAGAATCTGTTGCTCCAGGCCATTTTCCCTGGCCTCGTCCAAAGACAGCTTCCCGGCCTTATATGCTGCTATCTGTCTGTCATTTTGAAGCTTTTTAAGGTTCCTGTAGTACCAGCTGTCGTTGTCAACAGTTGTTGTTCCCTCTTCTTCCTCGTCTTCCTCTTCGTCGGCTGCCTTCATGTTATACTCAACACCAAAAAATCCCGAGCCGCTGATTGCCATGTCAAAGGTGTTGTGGGTCTCCTTCATGGGACCTTCGGACCAGTCAACATAACCTTCTCCTATCTTGACTCCGGGATTAATAATGCCCAGTCCACGGGCAGTGAACGGGGCATCAGTGTAGTCCTTAATTTTGAGCGCAAGCTGATCACTGAAAGACTGTGATGTTGCGCCTTCCTTTTTGTAACCGTTGGTGTTGGCATTGGCAAGATTGTTGGTGAGCACATCCATCCTGTGCTGCTCATTGATCATCCCTGTGTAAGCAGTGTATAGACCCTTAACCATACAATTCCCCTCATACCCTCCTGGCTGTTACTGCCGCTCTTTCCATGAGCAGCGCATCTTTTTTAATCTTCTCTGTATCCTGCAATGAATTCAACGTAGCGTCCGGTTCCGATGGCAACTGCTGTCATTGGATCCTCTGCTGTCATTGTATTGATACCTGTCTTTGAATAGATAAGATCCTCAAGTCCGCGAAGAAGTGCTCCGCCACCTGTAAGTACAATTCCTCTGTCTGCAATATCTGCAGCAAGCTCTGGAGGTGTGTTCTCAAGAACGCTGTGGATAGCCTCAATAATCTGAGCTGTAGGCTCTCTCAAAGCTTCCTCTGTCTCCTCTGAGGATACTCTTACAGTCTTGGGAAGACCTGTTACAAGGTTTCTTCCTCTTACATCAAGGAAATCATTCTCAGCTCTTGGATAAGCAGATCCGATCTTGATCTTGATATCCTCAGCTGTTCTGTCACCGATAAGAAGATTGTG
>JAEEGL017342548.1_pt1 | contig 10934 bp, 8 predicted proteins | sample 9134231 | NCBI WGS metagenome assembly JAEEGL01 (sample SAMN16246548, study PRJNA631951) | gut metagenome | biome: gut microbiome; feature: rumen; material: fiber-attached | host: Bos | place: Iran: Karaj | collected 2018-10 | reverse complement strand
GTCTCTCCAAGCTCTTCCTGAATAGACTTCATTTCTTCGCGCAGGAAATATTCACGCTGATTTTTTTCTATGCGGTCATTGAGTTCACTCTGGATTTTTTTCTGAACACGAAGCAGTTCCTGTTCTTTTTTAATAAAAACTAAAACCTGCTCCATTCGCTGGCGGACATTTACAGTCTCAAGAATCTTCTGCTGTTCGTCTTTATCAACATTCAAAATTGATGCAATAAAATCAGCAATTTTTCCAGGATTGTCGATGTTTACCATATTAAGACGCATTTCTTCAGAGAAAAGAGGATTATTCTCACTAACCTCTTTCATTTCAGAAATCAGCGCGCGGGTAAGAGCCTTTACTTCAAAAGTGTCAGCTTCTTCATCATCAAGATATTCAACTGCAGCAGCCATAGGGGCAGAATTGTGAAGTGCCTTACGGATTTTAAAACGCTTTACAGTTGAAATAAAAATATTGATGCCACCATCAGGTAAATTCACCTTTTTGATGATTCTGGCAGCAGTACCAACCTTATGTAAATCAGAAATAGACGGAGTTTCTGCCTCATTTTTAAGCATAACAATTCCGATGAAACCTTCTTTTTCGTAAGCCTCTTCTACTACCTTTACATCATCAGCAGAATTAATCATGAGAGGAGTAAAAATACCCGGAAAAATAGGACGACCTGCAAGAGGAATTAATGTAAGCTTATTCGGAAGCAGCTGATCCGTTGAAATTATAGAATTCTCATTTGAGTTATTATCTTTAGACATACTTTAAATATAATGATATTTAGAGCATATCGTCAAATTTTTCCTTCTCCAGCTCCGAAGAAATCACAAGCGAATCCTGATACCAGTCTATCAAAAGAGAAAACTCTTCACTCTTATAACCTTCTGCCTCGGCACGGATTTTCCATACAGTTCCGGACTCAAGAGTTTCCACAGGTACTTCTGCTAAAGGCAGCCATTTGTTTTTATAGAGCAGCTTAAACTGAGCAGCTTCAATTTCTTTTCCTAACGAACGATCGTAAGCAACAGTTTGTATTGTCAGATTACGTTTCGCATTTTTCAGAAAATCACACTCAATTATACAAGGCTCATCTCCACAGGTAAAACTTTTCCACCAGACATAAGGACCAACTACAATTTTAATTCTGTAATTACCTTTTTTCAGATATACAGGCCGTATGCTGTAAGTTTTATTTTTAGCTGCAGGACGCTCGGCAATTACACGAGATGACCAGAAAACAAATTTTTCATAAAAAGCTTTCCCTCGTTCACTGAAGGTTCTGCGAGCCCCGGAAACTTCCGGAATATTCACTCCATCATTTTCAAAGAAAAAGGCTCTTGCAGGCAAATCCATATTTTCATAAAGAGAGCGCGGCATCTGCAACTCCACACTAACCCCTGTATACCACTTTTTCAAAGCAACTTTGTGAACAAGCCCGCAGTACCAGAGCCCCGCAAACACAGCCGCTGCTGCAGCCACACCAAGGCACACCCTTTTCACAATGCGCCGCACCCTATCCTTCTGTGCCAGAGCCTCAGGAGCAAAATCATACAACTTACCGGCCACCACACTTTTTGCAAGCTGCACTCTAAGTTCATGAGTATCATAATGGCGAAGATATTTTTTCACCTGGCGAAGCACTGCATCAATCGACTGGCAGCGTCTCTTTGCCTTGGGCCGTGTCATTTTGTGAATCAGGCGGCAAACTTCGCGAGGAACAGTCTTATCAATTTTTCTTGGTGAAATATATTTGCCCTTGCGAATTACTTTCAGTGTTTCCATTGAAAGAGTTCCCGGATACGGTTTTGTTCCAGTAACCATTTCGTAAAGCATAATTCCAAGTGCGTAAATATCTGCACGGTGATCTACCTTCGCACTGTCTTCAAACTGTTCTGGAGGCATATATGCCGGAGTTCCCAGGGCCACACCGCTTTGAGTCAGGTCGCCGGTTGTTACCGTTGCTGAAGTTTCTGCAAGGTGGGCAGCCGCATTGCCTGTTCCATTTTCCGCGTGGTCACTGGCGATTCCAAAATCTGCGAGTTTTATCTCACCCCGCCTCGACAAAAGGATATTGCCCGGTTTTATGTCGCGGTGGACTATTCCCTTAGAATGAGCATATTTCAACGCATAGCAGGCATCCTGCATTATGAGCATTGCAACTGGAACCGGAAGTGAAGTCTGTCTTTTAATGAGTGCATCGACTGCAATTCCGACTACAAGTTCTTCCACCATATAACGGAAACTGCCTTCTGTAAAATAATCAAAAAGATGTACGATATATGGACTCTGTAAATCCAAAAGCAACTGTGCTTCTCTCTTAAAACGTCCCGCATCACCTGCATGACCACGTGCTGTCATTTTTTTGATTACTACATATCGTTTTAAAGAAGGATGGATTGCCTTATAAACGACTCCCATTCCCCCTTTTGCAATTATGCCCTGAACTTTGTACTTTCCTATCATTGGTGGAAATTCATCACTCATTTTTTTACCTCTATTATATCTGCTTCCGGATTAAAACTATGCTCTGCATTAATTAATACTATATTCTGTTTTCCTGGATTATGAATCTGTATATAATCGCCATTCTGTAAAATTTTATAATTCCCGGTAACCGGTCTATGTCCGCCAAGACTTACATAACCTTCGGGTACTTCCCCGGTTTTTGAAAAGAGATTTTTTACTGTTCCGGCTGCACTGCCTTCTGCCGCTTCTCCATTATTTGTCCAGATAAGTCCTTTTACAACTCCAGAATACATTCTTGCATCTATCAGTTCCTGCTTTGTAAACACTCGTATCGGTTCTGCATGAGACACTGAACATCTTTTTCCCCAGAAATAAAGCGGTAAACTCTTTTCTACACAGTTCATAAGATACAAAATATCATCGCCATAATATTCCTGCACAAAACAGCGGCACATCTCTCCTTCATCCACAAATTTTCTGAAAGCAAAATCTCCACCATCTGTTTCATTCAGTATATTTTCATGATTTCCTTTTAAAATGTGCACATTTTCTGGAAATGCTTTTTTTAATTCCATCAGGGCACACCATAGGCTCAATCCTTCCTGCATTTCTGCAGACATAGCAGGTCCTGTATATATTTCATTATCAACTTCCGCTTCTGCAGCCATCCAGCGTTCACGGGTTCCGCGTTCTGTGTGTAAAATATCACCTACACTTAAGAACCTGAGTTTTCCTTCTGAAATTGCCTGATATATTGTAGTATCACCCCAAATTTGATAATCAAGAATATTCTGCAAAAAATATGGGCGGGCGTGAAAATCTGGTACTACAATCAGCGGCAGTTCATCATTATGGAAATCTAAGAGTCCGCCTGCCTTACCATCAGAAGAAACTGGTCTATAACCTGCCGCTCCAGTTTTTTCATTTTCAAGCAATTCTGAAACTTCATTCAAAAGTGCAAAAAAATCATCATAGAACGGCAGCATATTAGAGGAAAGTATTTTTGTAATTTTTTGATAGACTGATTCCACGCTTTTTATGAAACTACCAGGCTCATATTGCCAATCGAAATTTTATCACCAGGATTCAATTTTACATATTTTTCATTCGGAATGCGTACACCGTTTATAAAAGTTCCGTTTGTACTGCCAACATCTTTAATAAAATATGCATCCTTAATTTTCTGAATCATTGCGTGATGACGACTTGCAAGTTTATTATCTACTACTACATCATTATCTGTATCGCGGCCAATAGTAATTTTTGCAACCAGCTCAACCTTTTTTTGATTAAACATAAGATAAGAAGCCGGCTTTCCTTCACCAAGAGAATCAAGATGTCGTCCTACAGGACTGTTTGTTACAATTGTTGTATCACTCATATGTTAAATTATAAAACCTCACACTGATATTCGCAAATTATTTTTCAACAGGACAAGAGGCTTAAAGATTGGAATATCATCTGCAATTACATCTTTAAACATAGTTAAAATATCCTTTAATTCTTTTTTGCGCTCTTTATCCAGTTCTGCATAAGCTGAAAGCATTTTAGCAGTTGCTTTTAATGCATCTTTTTCAAGTTCATTATTAGTTTTTGCACCAGAAGCTTCCAAAATACAGAACATTGTATCTACAAATTTTCTTTTCTGTTCTGTATCCAGTTTATCAATCCATTCATTAAAAGCATTGTAAAATATTTTACTTTCATCAGTAAAATCACCAGCATTAATAAAGTTTTTTCCGGAAATCTGCCAGCTCATTGCATCGTGCTGCCAGAATGCAAATGCATCACTCTTTACAATTTCATAAAATTTTGGATGATGAAAAATCATACCAACAACTGAAAATTCCGGATAAAACGAATAAATTCTATCTTCAACTGCTTTATAATCCTGTAATTCATAAAAATCTGAAGTAAAGCCTGGTCCATCAAAATTAAAAACTTTATCTATCCGACGCTGTATTTTTTCACCACATTTTACGGCCGTATTTATTACAAGGTTTCCACCTTTTGAATGTCCTGCCAGAATAAAATTCCCTTTAAATGCATCTGCTGCTTCCTTAATATATTCCAGTGCATCCTTTTGAGCTGGAATCTGAGGGAGCCATGCAATATTAAAATCTTCCTTCCAGCCAACAATTGTATCATCTGTTCCGCGAAGTGCTATAACAGTTTGATTATCAATCAAAAAGGTAAGCGCAGCAAATTGTTCTACATTCCCTTCATTATAGATACTTCTAAAACCACAAAGTTCTACGTTTCGGAATCTTTCAGTTTCTGCAGTTCTAAACATAAGTTCTGTGGTTCGTTTGTTAATCAGAAAACCTATATTTATTCGTTTTTCATAATCCGGAACAGCGGCAAAATCTTTTGCCACTTGTGAAAAAGTTTTTCTCTCTTTAAATGATTGAGAAATAACTCCATCAAAAAGACAATAAGAAATGTGAGCAAATAAAAGTGCATCAATTTTATTAAATGGAGACTGCTCAAAAGATAAATCTCCACGCCAATTTAAATAGTCAAAAAAATCAGCCATAAAAAACTCCAAAAGGTAATATTTTATTTACCACCTTTATATAATATAATATAATAGTTCAGATACAACAATAATAAAGGAGTATGAAAAAAAATGGATTTGATTTACGGAATCAAAGACAAACCAAGGTTTGCCAAAGTTATGCTGTTCGCATTTCAGCAGCTTCTCGCTATTATGGCAGCAACAATAGCTGTTCCAGCCATCATCGGCCACGGACTTACAGCATCTGCTGCCCTCTTTGGAGCAGGAGTTGGAACAATCGTTTATCTTTTGTTCACAAAAAGCTCTAGCCCTGTATTTTTGGGAAGTTCTTTTGCCTTTATCGGCTCAATGTTCAGTGCCTTTGCAGGAGCTGCAACACTCGGTTTAAGCGAACAGGCTGGTTACTGGGGTCTCATTATCGGTGCCCTTATGGCAGGTCTTGTATATGTAATAATTGCAATCATCGTAAAAATATGCGGTGTTGACTGGATTAACCGCCTTATGCCACCTGTAATCATTGGACCTACAGTAGCAATCATCGGTTTAAGCCTTTCTGGAAATGCAATCGGAGATCTTATGAAGTCCAGCGTAGAAGGCGGAAGCTCATACATTGCCCTCATCTGCGGACTTTTCACACTTGCAGTTACAATGCTCTATTCTACTTATGGAAAAAAAGTTGGCCGTCTTATTCCGTTCATTCTTGGAATCCTCGGCGGATACTGTCTTGCAACTATTTTTGCAATTATCGGAAATCTTACAGATACGCCAGCTCTCATCGTAATTAATTACGGTGCAGTAAAAGCTCTTGATTTTACAAAATTCTCCGGATATTTCTCTCTTCCAAAGTTCACATTCCTTCTTGGTGGTTCTGAAGGCCTTAAAGCAATTACAGGAAAATATCTTCTCACATTGTTTACAGCTTATGTTCCTGTTGCATTTGTAGTATTTGCAGAGCATCTTGCAGACCACAAAAACCTTTCAGCAATTATTGGTACAGACCTTCTCAAAGAACCTGGTCTTACACGTACATTGCTTGGTGATGGTGTTGGAACTATGGTAAGTACATTCTTTGGTGGATGTCCTAATACAACTTACGGTGAATCAATTGGTTGTGTTGCAATTACCCGCAATGCTTCTACAGTTTCAATCTGGGGATGTGCAATCATCTGTATCATCTTCTCTATGATTTCTCCACTCGTAGCATTACTCGAAACAATTCCAAGTTGTGTAATGGGTGGTGTTTGTGTTGCACTCTATGGATTCATTGCTGTATCAGGCTTCAAGATGTTCCAGAAAGTAGACCTCAACAAAAATAAAAACCTTTTCGTTGCATCTGTTATCTTTATTACTGGTGTTGGCGGAATGGTAGTAAGCTTTGGTGCCGTAGAAATCCGTACAGTTGCCTGTGCATTAATTCTTGGTATTTTGACAAACTTGATGCTTTCTAAGGAAGTAGATGAGGATTAAAATATCTTTCATTAAACAATAAAATAGGGGGGGGGAAAGTCGACCCCTTAGGGAGCGGCCCTGCATAGCAGGGTAAAAACAGTCCAGTGGACTGTTTTTAGCGAGTCTCGGCGAAGGCTGTGCCTGAGCCGGCCAGCCCGCTTCGCATTCTTACGCTAGCCCCTATTACTTTAACAACGCCGCAATTTCCGGTCTTCTCCAGCGTACCGCAATTGTATACGCTGTATCACCAGAAACATTCTTTACAGATTTATCAATTCCATAAGAAATAAGAGTTTTTACCATTTCAGCATCACTGGTTTTAGCTGCATAATGCAAAACAGTATTTCCCTGCATATCTGTCATCTTACCGGCATATTTTACGATATTCGAAATCATTGTTTTATTCTTCTTTTCAAGGGCAATCGAAATACCGTTCTTTCCTTTTTTATCTATCATCTGGAAAGGATTAGCACCATTTTCGAGTAATACATTTGTAGTCTTAATATCATTTGCTTCAATAGCGTAATTTAAGGCTGTATATCCATCAGCATTTCTTGTATCTACCGGGTATCCCTCATCAATAAGAAGCTGTAAAAGTTCATCAGAACCATTTGCCTTTACAACAATGTGAACAGGAGTATTTCCATCACTATCTGTAATAGTATAATTATTTCCAAGAACTTCGCGAATTACACTAATATCTTTTTTAAGCACAATTGAGAACGGAGTATTACCCTGCTTATCACGAGAAAGAGGATTTCCCCCTGCATTTCTAATCAGTTTGATGATATCCTTATCTGCCATATAGGCTGCTTCATGATAAGCATTGCGTCCATTTACTTCCTGTACATTTGGATTTGCTCCATAACTAAGCAGAAGCTTTACACTATCCTTACTGCATCCACGGATTGAATCCATCAAAACAGTAACTCCATTTGAGTCACTTGTATTTGGATCTGCTCCAGCAGTAAGCAATGTTCTGGCAATCTCAAATTTACCTGCTATTACCGCTTCTGCAAGTGGAGATTTTCCGGAAGTATTCTGTGCATTAACATTGATTCCTAGAGAAAGAAGTTTGTCAATTGAAGCAGGAGCATCCCAGCGAACAGCTGTATGCATTACTGTACTTCCAAGATTATCGCGGGTGTTAATATCCGCCCCACAATCTATGACTGTCTGAATAATATCCGGATTATTCGTCTTTACAGCACTGAACAGTGGTGTTTCACCATTAGCATTTTTTGCACTAATATCAGCACCCTTCATAACAAGCCCATTAATTGCATCTTTATACTGCCATTCAGCTGCATAATGAAGCACGGTATTTCCTGTACCATCCTTCTGTTTGATTGTTTTTGAAGTGATGAGCCAGTCCTGAACTGTTCCTCCATATTTTAAAGCAAGTCTAAGAGGAGAATTGTTGTTTGTATTTGTTGAAAAAATATCTGCATTTTTAGCAAGAAGCAGTTCTCCTACTTTCTGCCGATTTTTCAAAATTGAAAGAAATAGTGCTGAATTACCATCCTTATTACGTGTGTTAACATCTTTCATAAGGCTTATGATATACTGTATTTTAGCAAGTGGTGCATCACAAATCAGAGCAAGATGAAGAGGTGTATTACCATTAGAATCAGTAAGCCCTGCATTTGCTTCATTTACCACAGCCTCAAGCATTTCTGAATTTCCGGCAAGAGCAATAGAAATTGGAGAATTTCCATTAGTGTCCTGAGTGTGAATATCAGCTCCAGCTGCAGTAAGAAGTTTTACTGTTTCAAGATCATTTTTTTGTACTGCAATTGAAAGAGGTGTTACACCTTCCTTGTTACGGGCATCTACATCAGCACCACCATTAACAAGAATACCAAATGTATTTGCACCAACATTTAACATTGAAGCAGTATGAAGTACTGTATCACCGAACATATCCTTTTGACTAAGATCTGCACGGAAAGAAATCAAAAGCTTATAAATTTCTGCAGTCTTTTCTTTTGGAAGAATCAGCATAACTGGAGTTTTACCAAGATTATCGCGGGCATTTACATTTGCACCGGAATTAAGCAAAGCTCTTGCAATTTCTACATTTCCATAACGTACAGCTTCATGTAAGGGTGTTGCTCCAGAACTATCCTGAACTGTTGTATCTGCATTGTTTTCCAGAAGATATTTTGCAATTGCATTATGGCCGTAAATTGCTGCAAGATGAAGTGGAGTCTGCCCGTCATCAAAGCGGGTATTTACATTACGAGCAAGCATTGCATCCTGAAAATATGAAAAATCAGTTGCAACTTCGTCAGCGCCTCCCATAATTAACTCTGCGGCAATTTCAACAAATTCTTCATCATCAAGATTTTCAAAAGCGACATCAAGCGGAGTTTTTCCATTGTCATCTCTTACAGAAATTGGAATACCTTCAGTTATGCACTTTCGGATACCCTTAAGATTTTTTGTTTTGACAAAGTAATGAACGATGGTCTGTCCTTCAACATCTCTTAATTCACCAGCTTTTGTAGTAATGAAAATATCATAATACTCATCATCAGAATAAAGCCCACGATCCAGTGCAGTTATGCCCTCTGAATCACGAGAAAAAAGAGTTTCACTTACCGCAGAAAGAGCCTTTGCTGCTCTTTTTGAATTATTTTTAATTGCAACATGAAGAGCAGTATCTCCATCCCTATTTTTTAGTTCCGGATCTGCTCCCTTAAAAATAAAATATGTTACAAGTTCTTCATCATCTATTTTTGCTGCAATATGGAGAACTGTATTTCCATCTTCATCTGCAGCATTAATATCTGTAGGCATTACAAATTCCTGTTTTGCTTCTGCCTTTCTGTTCTGCATAATGAGTTGCTGGGGTGTAAGTTTTGATTCTGGTTTTGATGATGCACAGCCAGAAAGTAATATGAATCCGGCTAAAGCACAACTTTTTAGGTAAGATTTTCTTCTATTCATAATTCCCCTCAGAATATACTAATCTATTCTGTTTATCGGGGAAAAATGATACTCAATTTACTGATTTTTTAATAATTCAAGCATTTTTCTAAATGCACTGTCGGTTTTGTTGAGTTCGCGTGAGCCGCGGGTAATTTTGCAGAGTGACATACTGAATTTGTTGGCGATTTCCCTCTGTGTAGTTCCTGCATCAATTTCTTTAACGAGCAACCATCGGTTAGCTATATCTTTAAGTTCAGGCTTTGTAAAAAGACAATTAAAAAAATCATAAACAAAAGACTCGTCCTGTGAGCTCATAATCAAATGACAAAGTTCTTTAATAGTGACTGCAATTTCTTCTTCGGAAATGCCCTTTTTTGTTTCGTTATTATTCATAGAAACAATTATAACAGATAATATAGAAATTGAAAAGAGAATAAAAAATATTAAATCTTAAATATAAAAATCCTGTCTGCTCTCGCATACAGGATTTTTTTTTGTAAATATATACAATAATTATTTATTCAACAATATTTCTATATTTTCTTAGGTGAAGGGAAATCATCATTGCGAAGAACGTAGTGACGAAGCAATCCATTATGTTTATTTCTTCAAAAGCTTTTCAACTGCTTCTGCTGCCGGAGAGAGTTCCGGAATATCCAGACTTTCAATATCTCCTGCATCTACTGCACGGCTTGTTTCTTCCTGCATTGGAATGCGGGCAAGAACTGGAATATTAAAATTCTTTGCAATTTCATCTATATTACTCTTGCCGAAAATTGTAATTTCTTTACCGCAGTCAGGACATTTTACATAGCTCATATTTTCAACAATTCCAAGAATTGGAATGTTCATCATATTAGCCATATTTACAGCCTTTTCAACAATTACGCGCACAAGCTGCTGAGGAGAACTTACTACAATAATTCCATCAACAGGCAAAGACTGGAAAACAGTAAGAGGTACATCACCAGTTCCCGGTGGCATATCCACAAACATAAAGTCTACATCTTTCCACACAACATCTGTCCAGAACTGTTTTACAGCACCTGCAATTACAGGTCCTCTCCAGATTACAGGGTCAGTTTCATTCTGAAGCAAAAAGTTCATTGACATGAGCTGAATGCCAGAATCTGTCACAACAGGTGTAAGTGCATCCTGACCTTCAATAGCCTGCGCACGTTCGTCTCCTACTCCAAAACTTTCTGGAATAGAAGGTCCTGTAATATCTGCATCAAGAATAGCTGAACGGAAACCGTCTTTATTAATACGTGCAGCGAGTAAGCTTGTAACAAGAGACTTACCTACACCACCTTTACCACTTACAATACCAATAACCTTTTTTACGCTGCTACCTGGTCGCAAACTAACATGTAAATCTCTCTTTTCGCAATTTTCACCGCATGAACTGCAATTATGTGAACATTCTGACATTTAATTACCTCTATATTAAATATAATAATGATGACTTCAAAAGGCAAGAATAATTGATTTTTTTCGGGCGCACAAATAAAGTGTAACACGCGCTCCGCCCTTCGCTAACGCTCACCGTCCTCGCCTTCGCCTG